>Ga0210044_10000087_pt1 | contig 125433 bp, 123 predicted proteins | sample CryGey13umfilter_2_FD_183959 | JGI IMG/M metagenome (GOLD analysis project Ga0210044, IMG submission 183959) | Groundwater microbial communities from aquifer in Utah, USA - Crystal Geyser 4/9/14 3 um filter (SPAdes) (version 2) | ecosystem: Environmental > Aquatic > Deep subsurface >... | reverse complement strand
TTGCCTCCACCTGGCGCAGAGCGGCCTGGCTTTGAGCGTTTTTCTCCTGGGCGGTTTCGACGGCCAGCATGGCTTCCAACTGGCCGTCTTCCAGGGGGGCAAGTTGGCGTTTGAGGGCGGCCACGTCGCTTTGCAGGTCTTGCAGTTCTTTGGGATTGTGAATGCGCCCGCCGTAGAGATTGGATTCCGCTGTTTCGAGTTTGATGCGTTTGGACTGGGCATTCAGTTCGGCTTCGCGCAGGGTTTTTTCTGCTTGGGTGCGAGCGCTGTCCGAGGTTTGAACTTGTTCGCGCGCCGCTCTCAGCGCGGGGTTATTTTCCAGGCTGTTACCGATTTCGCGCAAGCGGGTTTGCACCTGGTCGAGGCGGGTATCGGTTTGTTGCAGACGGTAAAGCGTCAGGGCGTGGCTCATGATTAAGATTATAGCAAAGAACGCTGTGAATCGTATTGTTAAAAAAAAACGACTTTTGCGATGGCTTTGGCTTCCTGGAAATTCCCCACATCGTATTTTCTCAATAATCAGGGGCGGAGACCCTAACTCGGACAAGCCGAAAGAGATTTGACCACGAAGGCCACGAAGCAACACAAAGGAAAACCAAAAAACTTTGTGACTCTTTGTGACCCTTTGTGGTTAATTTCCTTGCTTTTTGTGCAAGAGTTTCACTGATAACTGATGTTACGCAACAAGAACCAGTGGCGCGATATATATGTCGCGGTTGCGCCGCAGAAACCGGAAAATTGAAATTTTAGAGCCGTTTGATAGGCACTGAACAGATAAGAACCCGTCCAAAAGATTGGCAAAATGGGCAGCCAACGGTGGCGCAAATCTGCGATTTGCGCGGGCCTTGCCCCACCTGCCCCGTTTTTTGGATAGACTCTAAAAATTAGCGTCAGCCAAATTTCAACACGACATAAATGTCGTGCTACGGTGTATCGCGTAACATCAGCTGATAAGATACTAAAGGTTTCCCTTGCTAGCCGAATTATCTTGTCGAACAGTGTATTTTTCCGGCAAAATACCCAACCTGACAGAAAAACCTTTAGGGTTTGGAATTTGTGAAAAGTTGGGCGCAGCGCATCAGTATTAAGAATCCGGAAGCGGAGCGGGGTCAGTATCGGGCGCGAGACCCAAATCCACCTGATCTTCCATGCGCATTTGACCGCGCAGAAAAGCGCCATCTTCAGTCACGAACGAGGCGGTAACAACATCGCCCCAGACCCGCCCGGTGGCGCGGATTTCCAGTTTTTGGGTGACGATGTTCCCCTTAACCGCCCCAGCAATGATGACGGCGGCGGCGCGCACGTTTTCACAGGTGACGCGCCCGCTTTCGCCGACGACAAGCATCCCCTTTAGCGAGATTTGACCTTCAAAAGTGCCTTCAATCCGCACGCCACCAGCACCGGAAATTTTTCCTTCCCAGATAAGGCCGGGGCCAAGCACGGAGGAGATGCGCTCCACAGCCTGAACCGCAGGAGCAGAAAATGGAGAAGGAGCGGCAGTGGAGTTTCGTTTGAACATGCCAGTATTTTATCATCTAACGACAGACAATCAACCGCTGACCACTGATGCCTGATTACTTTCCTTCCTTGGATCCATCACACCCATAATGTTGTAGCCACTATCAACATACAGAATTTCGCCGGTAGTGTGCGCGGCCATATCAGAACACAAAAAAACCGCCGCGTTGCCGCAATCGGCAGGAGTAACGTTTTCGCGCATGGGGGCCATGTCGGCATAATTCTTGTACATATCGCGAAAACCGCTGACACCCATCGCCGCCAACGTGCGTATCGGCCCGGCAGAGATGGCGTTGACGCGAATGCCCTGCGGGCCAAAGTCAGCGGCCAGGTAGCGGGTGGAAGCTTCCAGCGCGGCCTTGGCAACGCCCATCATGTTGTAATTAGGCGCAACCTTCACCGCACCGTAATACGTCAATGTCAACAATGACCCGCCGCGGCGCATCAACGGCTGAAAGGCGCGTGCCAGCCCGACAAACGAGTAGACGCTGATGTCCATTGCCAGGTGAAACCCGGCGCGGCTGGTATTGTAAAAATAGCCCTGCAACTCATCTTTGTTGGCAAAGCCGATGGAATGAACCACAATATCAATTTCGCCAAAATGCGCCTTTGCTTTTTCGGCTACCGCCGCGATTTGTTCATCCGATGCAACGTCACACTCTTCAACAAACTTGACATTCAACTGCTCTGCCAGCGGCCTAACCCGTTTGGTGAGCATTTCGCCCGCATAGCTGAAACCCAAATTGGCGCCTTCGCGTGCAAACGCCTGGGCAATGCCCCAAGCGATGGATTTGTCATTGGCAAGGCCAAAAATCAAGGCATTTTTACCAGTTAAGAGACCCATAAATTCCTCCAAGAAAGTTTCAGATTTCAGATGTTGCGGATACGCTATGACTTTCTGAACCGCCAGGGCATGGATTTCCATGGCTCTGGCACAGAATATAAACCCACACGAGGTCCAGAAGTCACGCAACCAGCAGCAATTGACTTCCCCAGTTCCAGCCACAGGCCAGAAGCGGGGTCGGTCAAATCGAGGTTATTTTGGCGAGAATCGATGCCGAACGCCAGGGCTAGTTTTGCCGGACCGTCGGTCAGATGCGCTATGGGCAGATTCCCCCGGCGGGAACGTACCTGGCTGAGGCCCGTCACCGTTTCGATGGCGCGAATCAACACTGCGGCAGGGAAGCCCTCGGCCTCGGTGACGACATTAAATAGCCAATACATTCCATAGGTGAAATAAACATACGCCCGCCCTGGCGGCCCATACATCGGCAACGTGCGTTTGGTTTTTCCGGCGCGGGCATGGCAGGCCAAATCCGTCTCGCCAATATAGGCTTCCGTTTCGGTGATAATGCCCTCCAACCGTTCTCCATTCAGTATTCGCGCCAGGTGGCAGCCAAGCAACTCACGCGCCACCGTCAAGGTCGGACGCAGGTAAAATTCGCGTGGCAGGGGCATGGCTACCCGGTAAATTCCAGCCCGCAAAGATGATGCGCATCCCCAATCACCTCCACCCGCCAGCGATGCGTCACCGGGTGATAGCGAAAACTGGAAACGGAGGTGTTTTCCAGCCGAAAGCGTGCGCCATGAAAATTGGGCTGCGGCGCAATGCCCAAAATGGCATACAGCGCCATGTTCAAAATCGCCCCATGCGAGGTGACCAGATAACGCGCGGGCGGACGTTGAAGGATTTTGTGCAGGGCTTCTCCGGCGCGCAGATACAGCGCCCAGTCGCCCTCGCCGGTTTCGGCCACGGCGTCATAAAGATTGATGAACGGCGGGTCGGGGTAGTTCGCCTGAACTTCGTCCCAGGTCATACCAGAACGTTTGCCGTTATCGCGCTCCATCCAGAGCGGCTCGGTTTTAATGACGGGAATCTTTAACGCGGCGGCGATAATTTGCCCGGTTTCAAGGGCGCGCGCCAATGGGCTGGAAATCAGGCAATCAAACGTTACGCCTGCGCTTTGCCAACGCTCGGCCAGCGCGCGCGCCTGGGCGCGGCCTTTTTTCGAAAGCGGATAATCGCTCTGGCCTTGCAAGCGATTTTCGGCATTTCCAGTCGATTCGCCGTGCCGGACGAAGGTAAGGTAATAGATGGGTTCGTTGAGCATAAGCCTATTATAAACATCCCGAAGGTTTCTACTTGCCGAAATTGTTTGGGTCTCCTGGATTTTTTACAAAATATTGGGACGGCGCGTAAAAAGCCCATCTCCCGGGAAGAGGGGATGGGTGGCGCGCTCCGTGAGCTGTCACGGTACGCAATGGAATGACGACGTGCCCTACTCCACAAAAATCTCGACGTGTTCGCCGTCTTTTTCGTCAATCACGTCAATAATTTTTCCGGTCATGCCTGAGCGCAGGGCTTCCATGATGGTGTTCATGTCTACGCCGTCAATTTCAGCGGCAAAGTGCGCACCGATTTTCATGCCCGCATCTAGTAAATTGAGCGGCAGCTGCACCGTCGCCTTGGAGCGGCCCGAGGCGACGTCGGTGACGCGCACCCGTAGCCAGCGCGCGCCGCCCGGCATCCGCGCTGGCATCGTCCCGGCGCTGGCGCGGCGGTTTTCGCTGAGGGCCGAGAGCAGTTTTGCGCCTTCTTCGGCGCTGATTTTGCCCTCATCAATCATTTTCAAAATTCGCATTCGTTCTTCTGCGGTAGCCATAGGGCCTCCTAACCGATGTAAAGTTTCACTTTTTCGCCATCCGCGCCTTCGTCCACCTGTACCACCAGCGGCGAATCGCCGGTCGTGTCATGGACGGCGGCCATCATGGCCTCGGCCATTTGTTTTTCTTTGGATGGAATCGCGCCTCCAAAGAGGCTTAATAGCCAGCGTGCCCAATCCAGCGGAAAGCCAAATAAAATATGTCCCGGTTTTTTACCCGGTTTTTGCCGCACATCTACATACAGCCAGCGCGAGGATTGACTGGCGGCACCCAGCGAAAGCAGGACAACCCCCAGCAGAAGCAGAGGAAACAGCAGGCAATAAAATATCAGGCCGGTGGCGCGCGCTTGCACGGAGACATACATCAGCCAGGCCATCCACACGGTGAGCAGGATGCCGAGGCTGAGCGGAATCAGATAGAAGAGACGCACCCGCCGCTTGAGCGACTCAATCAGCGGGTCGGGGGGCGCGGCTTCGGCGCTGAAGCCGGATTCGGCGGCCTCGGGCGCTTCCAGCGCGGGCGATTCTTCGGCGGCGTCGTCTTCCGTCAGTGCCTGAATTAATTTCAGGCCCTGTTCGGCGCTAATTTTACCTTCATCAATCATTTTGAGTACTTGTTCGCGTTCGCTGTCGGTCATGGTTGCCTACTTTCCTTCGAGGGCGGCCAGCAGTTTTTCGGCGTCTGTTACGCTGATTTTCTTTTCGGCGAGCATTTTCAAGATGGTCAGGCGTTCCTGGTCTGAGACGGGTTCGGCGCGCGGAGCCTCCGCCGGGCGCGGGGAAAAATCCACATAGCGGCGTCCGCCAATAACAACGCCCAGCCCGGCGCGCGTACGTTCTTCGCTGGCGCGCATTTTTTGTTCGGCGCGGCGCCCAGCGGCTTCGATGCGGCTGGAGATGCGCGCGCCAAGGTCACCACCAGGGATGGGCGGAATCGGTGGAATGGGCGGGATGGGCGGAATCGGTGGAATGGGCGGGATGCCGGGGAAGTCGTGCGCGTCCCAGGCGTCTGGGCCAAATTCGGCCATGGATTGCCATTCTTCAGCGCTGCTGGTAACCACCAGGTCGCCGCCCGCAATCAGCCGAATGGGCGCAGTACCCGCTCCCAACAGCACCTGGCGCTGGCCGAAGGTATCACCCACGCTGGTCACGCCAGGAAAATCGACGCGCACGCTGTTTTCACCGCCACCTTCGAGCGAAAGCGTGGCGCTGGCCTCGAGCGGCAGTCGCAGAAGAATATCGCCCCCGGCCTGAACGCTGATCGTCTGTTCGCGCGGGGTCAAAAAAAGCACCGCGTCGCCGCCGGCGCTGGCTTTCAACTCACCGCCAATTTCACGGGCGTACAAGTCGCCGGCGATGGTTGTCAGCAGCGCCTGACCGCTGATACCGCTTAATGATGCGTCGCCGCCGATATTTTCAACCAGGCAATTGCCCTGAGCGACACGCAAATTTAGATCGCCGCGCACGTTTTGCAAGCGCAACGCGCCCAGGCTGTGCGCCTGAAAATCACCGCCGATTTCTTTCAGGGTTAGCGCGCCACTCAAGCCGCGGGCGTCCACGTCTCCGCCGACGGCGCCAACCGAAACGTCAGCGCCCTGCGGCAGGTAAATGATCAAGTCATCGTCGCAACGAATGACAAAAGTATCACCATTCTGGATGACTTCCAACAAGTCGCCGGGGGTTTTGACGGCCAGTTCCGGGCGTTCCCAACCGGCCATTTGCAGGTCGCCGGAAACGTCTTCGATGCGGATCTGCGGCGCGGGGCCGCAAGGCAGGCTTTGGCGCTGCATTTAGGCCTCCTCGCCGCGTAGAATGCGCATGGCGGCGTCGGCGCTGATTTTCCCGCCGTCGAGGTCTTCCAAAATTTGGCGGCGGCGCTCTTCGCTGATTTCGACCGGTTCGTCCTTGCCGGGTTCATAGCCTAGGGCGCGGATGACTTCGTGCAGGCGGTTGCGAATGGTGGGGTATGAAATTCCCAGGTCGCTTTCCATGCGGTTGATTTTGCCTTCACAGCGCACAAAAACTTCAATAAAATTGAGTTGTTCGCCGCTCAGGTGAGAAAATGGGCCTGCGCTGAAGCGTCCTTCGAGCGTGGTATCGCATGTGTCACAGTGCAGGCGGGTGACGTTCAATTCGCTGGCGCAAACCGGGCAATGAGTGAGAAAATTGTTCATGTATTCTCCTAATGGGTTACCAGCGCGTCATGGCGCGGCGCGCTAAAGTGCTTGAGTTTCGTTTTACTGGCAATCAAAACGTCGCCGAGGCGCGCCAGTGGGCGCACGTACCAGGCCGGGCGCGCAGAATTTTTTGCGGCGCGCTCAAGCAGTTCCAGCCAGCCTTGTTCCTTCAGACGATGAATTTTATTGACGCCTTCGTCAGCTCCAGTATATAAGATGTTCATGGTACACTCCACTTTCAGTACTTGCCTTGGCGCATTGGGTAAACAACTTTTTGAATTTCTAAATTGATTATAAGATTAAAATCAATTTTGTCAATAGATATATTGATATTATTGAAATAATACCTAAATATTCTTAACCTTCGTTTTAAGAAAGGGCGCACCCATGATACGGACGCTTTTCTACCAGCCTGACCAGGAACCATGCGAAGATGTGACTACAAGCGAATTTACGACTCTGCTAAAAAACGCGGAAAGTTTGTTATGGGTGGATTTCGACGGTGAGCCGGATGCTTCTGCTGAAGCGATTTTGACCGGCATTTTTCGCTTTCACCCGCTGGCCGTGGATGATGCACTGGAAGAAACTCATACGCCCAAGGTGGACGACTGGGGCGAGTACCTGTACATCGTGTTAAATGCGATGAGCCTGGAAACTGACACCGAAATCAAAATCAACAGCCATGAGCTGGATGTTTTTCTGGGAAAAAATTTTGTCGTCACCCATCACGACACACCAATCGCTTCCATTGAAAAAGCCCGCGCCCTGTTTCGGCGCGACAAACGCTACATTTCACACGGCCCCGACCATTTGCTCTATAAAATTATTGATGATATGGTGGCGGACTATATGCCAATGGTGGAGTTGTTGGACGATAAAATTGACGAAATTGAAGACTGTGTGCTGAATAATCCCCGCCAGGAAACGCTGCAAGAAATTTTCGCGCTCAAACGCGCCCTGCAAGTCATGCGCCGCATCATCACCCCGCAGCGCGAAGTGCTCAACAAACTGGCGCGCGACGAATACGAAGTGGTAGACCCCAAAGACCGCATCTTCTTCCGCGACGTGTACGACCATCTGGTGCGCCTGCACGAGCTGAACGAATCCATGCGCGACCTGGTCGGCGGCGCGCTGGACACCTATCTCTCGGTGGTCAACAACCGCATGAACGACGTGATGAAAACGCTGACCATCATCACCACGCTGTTCATGCCAATTTCTTTTGTGACCGGTTTTTTTGGGATGAATTTCTTCGAGCCGGTCGCCGGGCTGACGAGTTGGACCGACCGCATTGTTTTTGTGCTGACGCTGACGGGGATGATCTCTGTCCCGGTGGGAATGTTCCGCTGGATGAAAAAGCAAACCTGGGTTTAAAAACAAAGCCGCCGGTGAAAGTCCCGGCGGCCTTTATCAGTTAAACTACGCCCGCTCGCGGCGCGCCTTCCACCATTCCCACACGCCCGGCAAGACCGAGATGAGGATGATGGCGACCACCACGATTTCAAAATTCTCCTTAACTATCGGAATTTCGCCAAAGAAATAACCGGCAAAGGTAAACGCCGCCACCCAGGTAATGCCGCCAATGACGTTATAGGTGGCGAAATGGCGGTAAGACATTTCGCTGACACCCGCCACGAAAGGCGCAAAGGTACGCACAATCGGCACAAAACGCGCCAAAAAGATGGTTTTGTTGCCATATTTTTCGTAAAACGCGTGCGTCTTGTCGAGGTATTCTTTTTTGAGAAGTTTGATACTGCCGTCAAAAGCGCGTTTGCCAATTTTGTGGCCGATGGTGTAATTGACCGCATCGCCCAAGACCGCCGCCGCCGCAAGCACGATGAACAAAATCACCGGATTCAAATCGGTGGTGACAGAAAGCGCCCCGGCGGCGAACAAGAGTGAATCGCCGGGCAGGAAAGGCGTCACCACCAGGCCGGTTTCGGCAAACAGCACCAGAAACAGAATGACATACGTCATCGTTCCATACTGGGCAATCAGCCCCGCCAAAGCCGTATCGAGATGCAAAAAAGTGTTGAGAATCTGCGTCAAAATTTCCATGAAAATGCTCCAAAAACGGGGATTGGGGATTAGAAATTAGGAATTAGAAAATGAACCAACCGGACAACTGGATAACTGGATAACTGGATAACCGGACAACTGGATAACCGGACAACCGGATAACTGATTACTGCTCACTGATTTTCACACTCTGAATCACCTCCGCCGGGGGCGGCGATTGGCCGAACTGAACGGCGCGCGCGGGCAGGGACTGCAAAACATCCAAACCGCGCACCACCTCGCCAAACAGGGTGTAATTCCCATCAAATTGTGGCGCAGGTCCCAGCGTGATGAAAAATTGACTGCCGCTGGTGCCAGGCCCAGAATTGACCATGCCTACCAGCCCGGCGCGGTCATATTTCAGCCCTGGGAAAATCTCGTCGCCGATGAAATAACCCGGGTTGCCGCCGCCGGTTCCGCTGGGGTCGCCGGTTTGAATCATCAGCCCCGGCACAACCCGGTGAATGGGGACATTATTGTACCAGCCGTTTTGCGCCAGAAAAACAAAATTATTGACCGTGAAGGGCGTTTTATCAGCGTATAGTTTGAGCAGCACCTCGCCGCCCGCCAGTTTCAACGTGGCGTAATATTCTTTTTTCACATCAATCACCACCGGCGGACAGGTTTTGAACTGGCGCTGCGCCAGTTGCAGCATCCCCACCGAAAACTGCAGGCTGACGTAGTCCTGCGGGCCGCCGTAAATCTGGCCGTTAATCAGCAAAATAGGCGTGCCAGGCAGGCCGATGGCTGTGCCGCGCTTTTGCGCGTCTTCGGCCAGCATTTTGAGCGTGGCAGATTGCAGGTCGGCGCGGAAGCGATTAGGGTCGAGGCCGAGCGTCATCGCCTGCTGAATCAGCCAGGCTTCAAATTCGGCGGGGGATTTGGACAGCCAGTCGGCCTGCGCCGCGTAGAGCAGGTCGTGCATTTCCCAAAATTTTCCTTGCCGCCCGGCGGCCTCGGCGGCGAGGACGGCTGGCGCGGCTTTCGCGTCCGCGCCGGGAAAGTGGCGATAAACTACGCGCAAATCGGCGGGGTATTCCAGGCGCAGGCGGCGCAGAGCCGCCGATAAGGCGACGCAACTGGGGCAGGTGTAGTCGCCGTATTCCAAAATGGTGATGGGCGCTGCCGCCGGGCCGTCTGTGTGTTCATTCTCAATTTTGCCAGGCGCTGGAATTAAGTCGCTGGCGCGAGTGTCGGGCGTGGGCGGAACCTGCAGGGCGGCGCAGCGCGGGTCGCTGAACTCGGTGGGCGTGGCCGCTGGGGCAGGTGTCGCCGCCGGGGCGCAGGCCGCCAGCAGAAAAATCAAAGCGCAGAAAACAGCCAGCGGTGAAAATCGCTTGTGGACGGCGCTCATGGCTGTTTTTCCAGGGCAGCCTGCAGTTCGGCAAACGAACCCATTTTGCGGATAGTGTCGAGAAATTCCTTCAGGCTGGCGCTGCGGGCGCGCAGTTCGCGCACCGCCGGGCCAACCGGGTCTTCGCCCGCCGCGCCGCCGGGGGTTTCGGCGTAAGCGCCATAGAAAGCGAAGTAGGCCTGGTTTAACTTTCGGATTGGGTAGCCGTTGTCCCAAAAGAATTTGCGGCGCGTTTCCATGTAGGCTTCGGCCTTGTCAATTTTCCCGTCGGCCAGCAGCGCGTCGGCGGTGATACGGGTGGTGTGCATTTCGGCGTTGAAATCAAAACCTTCAGCGGGGAAAATATCATCCTGCGCGGCAGACAACTGCCGGCCAAAGTCGGGACGGCGCATCCGCTCCGGGTAGTACATCTGCATCACGAGTTTGCCAATTTCGCGGCCAGCAATTTCGGCAGTGGTTTCGTTCATGGTTCTGACCTGCCCGTCTTTGCTATAGTTATCCGAAATCGGGTGGTTTGTCATGTAGATGTGCGTCCATTCGTGAGCGACGGTGTCAATCAGCCAGGACAGGTCGCTACTGCGATAGACCATCGTCGGGTAGAGCGCCACGCCGCCGATGGGGACAACCAGCGTGGAAACGTCAAAAGCGGCGTCGGTGCGGTTTTCGATTTCCTGCGCCTGTTCGGTGGTCAGGTCGGGGTCGAGCATGAGGTTGGTTTCCTGTTGAATCACGTCGCGGCGCGAGATGACCAGGTTTTGCGGCAGTGGGCTGACGTGGTAGAGCACCCAGGGCAGCGGCTGGCCGCCCAGCGTCAGGCCAAGCGCCGAAAGGATTTCGCTCACCTGGGTTTCGAGCGTGGCTTCGGCAAATGGGGCGAGGGCGTCGTATTGCCCGCTCAGGCCGGCCAGGCGGGCGCGCTGTTCGACGCTGGCGGCTTGCGGGTCAGCGGCATTGGCCGGGTCGGCGTAAATTTTTTCGATTTCGGCATTCGCCTCGTCCATTCGGTGAATCAGGTCGAGAGTCTGCAAAACACTCTGGCGCTGGGTAACGGAATCGGAAAAACGCGGCGCGCCCAGCGCAGAGATTTGCAGTTTGAGCCAGGAAGAATCCAGCATCCAAAAATCGTAATTAAACAGGCTATCTTCGGTTTGGAGCGCAATTTTCTGTCCCAGTTCGCGCGGGGTGGGCGCGCTGGCGGCGGAGAAGAACATCAGCGCCAACAGCGCCAAAAAAGCATAACCATGCACGCGAAATGTCATGCGGCTGATTATAATGGAGGCCCATGCAAACTTCCAATTTCGACTACGACCTGCCCGATGCTTTCATCGCCCAAACGCCCGCCGAGCCGCGCGATTCGTCGCGGCTGATGGTTTTAAACCGCGCAACTGGCCAGGTGGAAGACCGCATCTTCCGCGAAATTGGCGCGTACCTGCGCCCCGGCGATTTGCTGGTGGTCAATCAGACGCGCGTCATCCCGGCGCGTTTACCGGCGCGAAAAATGAGCGGCGGCAAAGCCGAGATTTTGCTGCTGCGGCGCGAATCGGATACGGTGTGGGAATGCCTGGTGGGCGGAAAAGGACTCGGCGAGGGGAAAAGGCTGCAGCTGGAAGATGGTCTCGAAGCGGAAATCGTTGCCAGCCTGGAGGGCTCGCGCCGCCGGGTGCGCTTCGCCGAACCGGTGGAGGCTCACCTGCCAGCCGACGGTCAAATGCCGCTGCCGCCCTACATCCACCAAAAACTGACCGACCCGGAACGCTATCAAACGGTGTATGCCAAAACGTCCGGCTCGGCTGCTGCGCCGACCGCGGGCCTGCATTTTACCCCGCGGCTGATGGAGGAACTGCGCGCGCAGGGCGTACAATTTGCCGGGGTGACGCTGCACGTGGGCCTGGATACGTTTGCCCCGGTGACTGAAGCCGACCCGCGCGAGCATAAAATTCACACCGAATGGTGTGAGTTGACCCCCGACGTGGCCGAAAAAATCAACGCGACAAAGGCCGCGGGCGGGCGGGTGATTGCCGTCGGCACGACCAGCGCGCGCACGCTGGAAAGCGCCGCGCAAAGCGGCAGCGCGCAACCTTTTTGCGGCCCAACTTCGATTTTCATTCTGCCGGGCTACACCTTCCGCGCGGTGGACGCGCTGGTGACCAATTTTCACCTGCCAAAATCCACACTGTTGATGATGTTGAGCGCCTTCGCCGGGCGCGAGACGATGCTGGCTGCCTACGAAACCGCCAAACGCGAAGGTTATCGCTTCTTTTCGTTTGGCGATGCGATGCTGGTGGTGTGAGCGGTGTTCCGGTTTTCCAGTTGTCCGGTTGTCCGGTTTTCCAGTTATCCGGTTGTCCGGTTGAGCGGTTGTCCGGTTTTTCATTCATCATTCTGCATTCATCATTCCCATGTCCCTTTCTTCCCTCGATTCCGAAATTATCGCCTGCCGCCTGTGCCCACGCCTGGTAGCCTGGCGCGAACAAACCGCGCGCGAAAAGCGCAAAGCCTACCGCGAGCAGGAATACTGGGGCAAACCTGTCCCCGGCTTTGGCGACCCGGCGGCGCGCGTCTTCGTCGTCGGGCTGGCGCCGGGCGCGCACGGCTCAAACCGTACCGGGCGAATGTTCACCGGCGATGCTTCCGGCGATTTTCTCTACCCGGCGCTCTTCCGCGCCGGATTCGCCAGCCAGCCGACGGCGGTTGCGCGCGGCGACGGGCTGACGCTGACCGATTTGTACATCACCGCCGCCGGGTGCTGCGCTCCGCCCGATAACAAACCCAGCCCGGCAGAACTGGCCGCCTGCCAGCCATTTTTGCGCCGCGAGATGGAACTCCTGCGCCCCAAAGTCATCGTCGCCTTAGGTCGGATAGCCTTTGAGAGCGTATTGCGGATATTTTCAATCCGAAATTCAGCATGGAAGTTTGCGCACGGCGCACTTTATGCGCTGCCCCCCGCCGAATTCTGCCGTCCCAACGCCTCGCTGCTCTGCTCCTATCACCCCAGCCGCCAGAACACCCAAACCGGCCGCCTGACCGCCGCCATGTTCGCTGAAATCTGGCAAAAGGCGAGGGAAAGGATAAACAACTGATGACCTTGCCCCTCCCCCCTTCTCCTGGCCCAATTGCCCTGCTCGGCTCCGGCGAAACCTCGCTGGCCGGCGGACGCATCTTTGAAAGCCTGGCCGCCCAATTCGCCTCACCCGTGCAGGTGGCGGTGATGGAAACCCCGGCGGGCTTTGAACTCAACTCGGCCCAGGTGGCCGGGCGCGTGGCCGATTTCATCCGCACCCGGCTGGGCAATTACAAAGCGCAGGTCAGCCTGGTTCCCGCCCGCAAAAAAAACTCCCCCTTCAGCCCAGATGACCTGGAAATTCTTCAGCCGCTGCTGACCGCCAATCTCATTTTCATGGGCGCTGGTTCGCCCACCTATGCCATCCGCCAATTGCAGGGCAGCCTGGCCTGGGATATTGTGCGCGCGCGGCACAGGCAGGGCGCGGCGCTGGTTTTCGCCTCCGCCGCCACCATCGCCATCGGCGCGTGGGCGCTGCCGGTATACGAAATCTACAAAGTGGGGCAGGACGTTCACAGCCTGCCCGGCCTCGACCTGTTCCGCGCTTTTGGGGTGACGCTTTCCTGCGTGCCGCACTGGAACAACACCGACGGCGGCGACGACGTGGACACCTCGCGCTGTTTTGTGGGCATGGAACGTTTTGCCGAATGGTGCGCCAGCCTGCCCGCCGAAAACACCACCCTCGGGTTGGACGAACATACCGGCGTTGTGCTCGATTTTGCCAGACAGGAATGCCGCGTCAGCGGCGTCAGTTCGGTTTCGCTGGTGCGGGAATGTGAGCCGAAGATTTTCCCGGCTGGCAGCGCTTTCCCGCTCGAAATGCTGGGGCTGACCGAAGCGCCGCTCGATGACATCCGCCCAGACGGGTGGGAATTGCTACGGCAGGCGCAAGCGCCCGTCCAAACCGAAGACCAGCCCCCGGCGGAGGTGCTTGCCCTGGCAGAAAAACGTCTGCAGGCGCGCAACGTCAAAGACTGGGGTCTGGCCGACAGCCTGCGTCAGCAAATTCAATCCGCTGGTTGGCTGGTGAAAGATACGCCAGACGGCTGGCAATTAACCCGCGTCTGATTTACCAGCCGCGAATGTACGGTTCCCATTCCTGATTTTCACGCAGTTGTAAACCGAATAAATAGGCGGCGCTGGCAGGAGGCTCAACAGCAACGCTCAAAAGCGTCATGTGGGATTCTTCGAGTTTGCGACCGCCCTTCCTGTGGTTACATGCCGCACAAGCCGTAATGACATTGCGCCAGGTGTGTTGACCGCCCAAATGTCGGGGGAGAATGTGATCAATTGTTAAATTTCCACCCTGCTTACCGCAGTACTGACAAGTATAGCCATCGCGCCGAAAAATTTCATGACGGCTCAGTTTGATGTGTGGTCGTGGCCGCTGAATCATCCCATCTAGCCGGATGACGGACGGGCGCGGGAAGGCCTGCGAAACCGTCTGAATGGTTCCGCGCCCATTGGCAATCAGCGCGGCTTTACCTGTGAGCATCAGCCCAATGGCGCGGCGCGTGTTGCAGATGTTGAGCGGTTCAAAATTGGCGTTGAGAACCAGGACGGGCGCGTCCATGGCACTGCCTCCCGAATGGCGGCAATTATACTGCCCTTGTATCTGTCTAGCCAACCTTCGGAAAGGCCTCAACTTTCGGCAAGTTATCCTAACTCGGACAAGCCGAAAGAGATTTGACCACGAAGGCCACGAAGCAACACAAAGGAAAACCAAAAAACTGCGTGACTCTTTGTGACCCTTTGTGGTTAATTTCCTTGCTTTTTGTGCAAGAATTTCACCGATAACTGATGTTACGCAGCAAGAACCAGTGGCGCGATATATATGTCGCGGTTGCGCCGCAGAAACCGGAAAACTGAAATTTTAGAGCCGTTTGATAGGCACTGAACAGATAAGAACCCGTCCAAAAGATTGGTAAAATGGGCAGCCAACTGTGGCGCAAATCGCAGATTTGCGCTGGCCTTGCTCCACCTGCCCCGTTTTTCGGATAGACTCTAAAAATTGGCGTCAGCCAAATTTCAGCACGACATAAATGTCGTGCTACGGTGTATCGCGTAACATCAGATACTAAAAGAAGGCTCCTTGGAAGTTACCGCAATAAAAGAGAGGCGTTCGTTCTTTCAAACGAGCGCCTCTAAAAAACCAACTTCAAAAAGTTGGCCGACAAGGCGGAGAGGGCGGGATTTGAACCCGCGAACCCTTGCAGGTTACACGCTTTCCAAGCGTGCGCGCTAAGCCAGCTACGCGACCTCTCCGTACCGAGCGGGCGGTATTATATCACTTTTTTTCAAATGGTATAATTTGCAGCATGACCAACGCCCTGCTCAATAACCGTTATGAAATGCTTGAACCGCTTGGCACGGGCGGCATGGCGCAAGTCTTTCGCGCCCGTGATTTGATGCTGGAGCGTTTCGTCGCCGTCAAAGTCTTGCGCGCCAGCTACGCCAATGACGCAGATTTTCAGGCGCGCTTTCGCCAGGAAGCCAAATCTGCTGCCAATCTCTCGCACCCCAACATCGTCACCGTCCATGATTTCGGCTTTGATCAGGGCTATCTCTATCTCATCATGGAACTCGTCCCCGGTGTCAACCTGAAAACCATGATTGACAACCTGGGAAAATTCAGTCTTGAAGATGCCATTCCGCTCATCGTCCAGGCCTGCGCTGGAATTGGTTACGCCCATCGCGCCGGGCTGGTTCACTGCGACGTAAAACCCCACAACATGCTCGTCAGCCCCGACCGGCGTCTCAAAGTCACCGATTTTGGCATTGCCCGCGCCATCGCCAGCATTCACCCCGACGAGCAAAGCGATGTCATCTGGGGCTCGCCGCTCTATTTCTCGCCCGAACAAGCCGCCGGCGGCGCGCCCTCGCCCGCTTCGGATGTCTACTCACTCGGTGTGGTGCTGTACGAAATGCTGACCGGACGCACACCCTTCATCGCTTCCACCGCTGATGAGTTGGCAAAACTACACCGCGATGCCACCCCCCCGCCGCCCAGCCGCTTCAACCCCAAAATCAGCCCCGAACTGGAACAAATCATTCTGAAGGTGCTTTCCAAAGAGCCTTCGCAACGTTACCGCACGGCAGACCAGATGGGGCGCGTGTTGATGACTTTCGGCGCGGCGCACCAACCCGGAACAGAATCTGCACCGGATGCCGCCCGCAAAGTAGACTCGGCTCATCAACGGGAAGCCGGCTCACAGCCCGCGCCTGTTCCCACTGCGCGGCCCGTCACCCGCCCTAGCCCCGAACCCGCCGCCCCGCGCGCAAACGAATCACCAGCGCACATTATCGAAGAAGAATTGCTGGAAATTGATTGGGTGTCGGTAGGGCTTGGCCTGCTGGCGCTTTTTGCCGTTGGGATGTTGATTCCACTCTGGCTGATGGTTTACTACCGTTATGCTCCCTACTTAAACCAATGACACACACGCCCGTACTGGCTCCTTCCATTCTTTCTGCCGATTTCACCCACCTGGGCGCAGATTTATCCACCTGCCAGCAAGCCGGCGCCGATTGGATTCATGTGGACGTGATGGACGGCCATTTTGTGCCCAATCTGACCTTTGGCGCGTTAATGGTTGCGGCGTGCCGCCGCGTGACCGACCTGCCGCTGGACGTTCATTTGATGGTTGAAAAACCAGAAACCCTGCTCGAAGATTTTGCCCGCGCAGGCGCAACCGGGCTGACAGTTCACCTGGAGACCTGCCCGCACCTGCACCGCACCCTGCAACAAATCAAAAGCCTGGGCGCTCAAGCAGGCGTCGCCATCAACCCATCTACCTCGGCCTGGGCGCTGAAAGAGATTTTGCCCTTCGCTGACCTGATTTTGGTGATGACCGTCAACCCTGGGTTTGGCGGCCAAAAATTTATTGACCTGACGCCGAAAATCCGCGAAATTCGCGCCATGCTGACAGCGATTAACGCACCCGCCTGGCTGGAAGTGGATGGCGGCGTTTCGGAACAAACTGCGCCGCTGTTGTTGGAAGCCGGAGCCGACGCGTTTGTGGCCGGGAATGCAATTTTCAGGCACGCCGAAGGCATTGCGGGCGGCATTCGCGCCTTAAAAACAAAAATCACGGTCTAAACCGTGACCCTTGTGGACGATGTTGCCGTCGCTATTACGCCGATTTGACCAGCGTGCGGATGCACTTGGTACACAGCGTCTTTCGCACCAACAAACCTTGCTCCAACACCGAAACCGTTTGCAGGTTGGGGCGATAGGTGCGGTTGGTGGCGCGTTGAGAGAAGGAACGACTGTGACCAAAAGTAGTTTTTTTACCGCAATGAGCGCATTTAGCCATGAGAAAACTTCCTTTCTTGCTATAATTACTTTATTGGACAGGCGCGGTATTCTATCATAAAACGTATCCATCTACAAGAGAAGTGTTATACCCATCGCAAAGGATGATGATTATGGGACAAGAAAAAACCACACTGGGAAGTATCCACATCTCGCCAACCGCAGTGGCGAGCATCGCCTATCATGCTACGTTGCAGTCGTATGGCGTGGTAGGGTTAGCGCCAAAGAACCTGGCCGAAGGCATTGCTGTCACCATCACCCGCGAACCAACGCGCGGAGTGAATGTGCATTTCGATGGCGACCAACTTGATATTGACATCTACATCGTGGTTGAGTTTGGCACACGCATCGCTTCGGTGGCGCAAAGTGTCAGCAACACCATTCGCTATCAGGTGGAGAAAATCATCGGGTTGAAAGTGCATCAGGTCAATGTACACGTACAAGGGTTACGCGTCAGCAATCCCGACTAATCCCAAAGCGTTTTTTTTATCTGATGAATCGCCACTACAAAAGCCACAAATTTAACTATTGGAGATTGTAATTCATGCCAAAAGCGTCTTTTGATGGGTTAGCCTTAAAAGAACTGGTGGAAGCCGGCCTCGCCTGGTTACGCACCAACCAGCAAACAGTCAATGCCCTGAATGTGTTTCCAGTTCCCGACGGCGATACCGGCACCAACATGCTGCTGACCATGCAATCTGCCTACGCCGAAATCGCCAATTCGGGCCAGCGCAACGCCGGGCAAATGGCCGCCGCCGTTGCTCAGGGCGCACTGATGGGCGCACGCGGCAACTCGGGCGTGATTCTCTCCCAACTGTGGCGCGGATTTGCGCGCGGGCTGCACGGCCACGAAACCATTGACGCCGCCACCCTGGCGCACGCCTTCGCCGAAGCGCGCGACACCGCCTACAAAGGTGTGGTGCGCCCGGTGGAGGGCACGATTCTCACCGTCAGCAAAGACATCGCCGCCGCCGCTCAGACCGCCACAACGGATGATCCGGTTGAAATGTTACGCATTATCGTCGCCGCCGCCGATAAATCGGTGGAAAATACGCCGGAGCTTTTGCCCATTCTCAAACAAGCCGGGGTCGTTGATTCGGGCGGCAAGGGCTTGTTCTTCATCCTGGAAGGCATGTTGCGCCAAATTGACGGGCAATCGCTTGACGCGCCGCTCATCTCCGTTCAACCGCTCTCGGCCATGAACCTGGAAAACGCGCTGGAAGACGTGGAGGCCGGCCAGGACTGGGAAGTAGTGGTTGATTTTCGCCCGAAAAACGGTTTTGAACTGCGCTCCTTTTACGAACAACTGGAAAGCATGGGAACGTCCATTCAGGTTGGCGAGGGCGAAGGTATGTACCGCATGCATATCCACGTGCCGCTGGAAAACCGCTACAAACCAATTGAATACGTCATGGAACTCGGCACCATCACCAAAGTCGCCATCGAAAATCTACTGGCGCAAATGGACGAACTTCAGGCCGGAACCGGCGCGCCAACACTGGAACTGACAAACGTTGAAGCCGGGCAAATCGCCGTCGTAGCGGTTTCACCGGGCACGGGACTTTCGCGCATCTTCGCCAGTTTGGGCGTATCCGCGCTCGTGGCGGGCGGGCAAACCATGAACCCATCCACCAAAGATTTTTTGGATGCCTTCGACAACCTGCCGACCGACAAAATTATCATTTTGCCCAACAACAAAAACATCATTCTGGCCGCCAACCAGGCCAAAGGAGTGACGGTTAAACAAGTTTACGTTGTCCCCAGCAAAACCATCCCGCAAGGATTGGCCGCCATGCTGCACTTCGACCCGGAGAGCGACGTGGAAAAAGTGGCCGGTAAAATGTCCCGCGCGCTCGACTCCATCATCACCGGTGAAATCACCGTCGCCACCCGTTCGGTAGAAATTGACGGCGTGACCGTGCGCGAAGGCCAGGTAATTGGTCTGCTCAACGGTAAACTGGCCGTCGCCGCCGAAACCGTCGAAGCCGCCTGCCTGCAACTGCTCGAAAAAGCCGAGGCCGTTACCTACGAACTCATCACCCTGTTTTACGGCAGCGATTTGAGCCCCGCCGAAGCTAATCGGATTGCCGACCTGTTGCAAAAAAAATATCCTGAACAGGAAGTGGAAGTGCAGGAAGGCGGGCAACCGCATTACCAGTTCATCATTTCCATTGAATAAAACGCCGCGCCCAAACTCCAAAGCTGCCCAACTTTGGAGTTTTTATATATGAATCTTGGTCTTGTTAGCGACTCACCCTGTGACCTGCCTGCCGACCTGATAGCGCGCTATCAGATCGAAGTTGTTCCAGCCATGCTGATTATTGCAGGCACATCCTACAGGGATGGAATTGACATCACCCGTGAAGCGTTTTATGCCCGCCTGCCAGCCTTAAAAACCCCGCCGACAACTGCCGCCCCTTCCCCGCTGGATTTTGCTAACCGTTACCGAAAACTGCTCGCAGCCGGAGCCGAACACGTTCTGGCAATTTTCACCGCCGCGCGGCTGACCTCCATCCCAGCGATTGCGCGCCAGGCCGCCGAAGAGTTTCCCGGCCAGGTGACGGTGCTGGAAAGTGGTTCGCTCTCGCTTGGAATCGGTTTTCAGGTCCTGGCTGCCGCTGAAGCGCGTGAAGCCGGGCAACCCCTGGCCGAAATTCTCGCAACAGTGCGCTCAACCCGCTCTCGGCTGAAAGTGGCCGCAGCATTGGATACGATGGATTATCTGCGCCGAAGTGGGCGCGTCCCCGCGGCAATTACTGCGCTGGGCGGCCTGCTGAACATTCGTCCGGTGGTGGAACTGCGCGAGGGACTCATTTTGCCGCTGGCGCTCGCGCGCACAACCCAAAACGCCACCCGGCAACTACTCCACGCCCTGCTGGGGTTGGGCGCGTTGGAGCGGCTGACCATTCTGCACACTGGCGCCGAAGCCCGCGCGCGCGGATTTCTCTCCCTGCTGGCAAATGCGCCTGGCCTGCCCGAACAGATTGGCATCGTCAACGTCACCACCGTCATCGGCACACACGTCGGCCCCAACGGGCTGGGCTTCGCCGCCGTTCGCTCCAAGGCGTAATTTGTAGAGAAAATCTCTGCTGAAGACGTGACCGGTAAGACTTAATGGAAATCCAAAGCGGCGGAATTTTTCCGCCGCTTTGGGCTGTGCTCCCGGACGGACTCGAACCGTCGCTTTCAGCTCCGGAGGCTGACGCTCTATCCGCTGAGCTACGGGGGCGCCGCCAAATTTTACCATAAAGCGTCAGGATAGCGTTTGCGGGGCCAGGCGGGTCAGTTCGGCGCGGTATTTTTCCACCAGCGCGGCGTTATCTTCTTCGTTGCCCAATTTTTTGAGCTGTTCTTTCTTGTGCGCCAGTTCGCCCACCACCTGATAAAAGCGGTCTGTGGCAGAAAATTTCCCAGCGAACAGCGCCGACATGCGCGCAAACGTCTGCGCCCAGGCCGAGGTGGCGGTTTTGTACTGCGCGCGCGTGATGATGCCCAATTCCACTTCCTCGCGCAGGTGATTGATGATATTGCGCTGTTCCATGCCGTTGGCAATCAAAATAATGATGAACATGAAGAACACACCCGACCAGTCGAGGAAGGAGCCGAGGAAACAGGTTAATTCGCCCAGCAGGGGAACCGTCGCCAGGAAGTTGTGCAGGGCGTGCGCGAACATTGCCATGCCCCAGCCGACAAAGGGCGCCAAAATCTTGACGATGGTGTAGCGGCTGGTGCGAGAAACTGCCAACCCAATGCCGGTGAAGGAGGTGTAAAACGGGTGCTGCAAACCGACCACAATCACGCGAATGAAAACGAGAAACAGCAATCCCTGCCAGCCCTGGTCAACGTAGCCGCGCCAGATATAGATGCTGTTTTCGGTGGCGGCAAAACCCAGGGCGGCCACCCCGGCGTAGACGATGCCATCTAGCACCGAGTCAAATTCTTTGCGGAAAACCAGAAAAACCAGGAAAACCGCCAGCCCTTTCAGCGTTTCTTCCACAAAGGGCGCGCTAACCGTCGCCCCAGCCATATCGGCCAGGCCCTCCGAACCGGTCACGGTAAAAATCGTCATGCCGAAAGCCGTGTTGAGAATGTACGACCCGCCCGCCGCAACGATGGCGCCCCACAAAAAAACCGCGCCGAGCAGCAGTTTTGGCTCTTTTTCGTAGCGGTCGAGCCAGTAGAGCAGGTAGGCAAAGAAAAAACACGGGATAAAACCAAAAAGCAGGGAAGCAAACAAAGCAAGCATGGGGAATTCCTCCATTCAAAAAAATGACAGGCTTTTCAGCGTGTCATTCATTGTAGCGTTTCTGGCTTGAAAATCAAGCGGGTACGCTCAATTTGGGTGATTTCAAAGGGAATTTCCAGCGCGTCGAGCACTTCTTCGGGGCGGCCAGTTGCGCCTTCGCGGGCAGCCAGGCGCATGAAGAGAATGAGTTTCTCCCGGCGGAGGAGTTCCAGCGCCGCGAGGAGCGGCTTCAGGTCGTAGGGTTTTCCGCGCCGCTCGCGGGGCAGCGAATCTGCTCGAAGAAGCGCTTCCAGGCGCAGGCGCAGGGCGCTTTCGTCCACTTCCGGCGGCAGAGTCGCTTCATATTCGGCAAAATCCACCCGCGTCTGCAGCGGCGCGGCGCGTTCATCCACCTGTTCCACGCTGATAATTTGGATGCCTTCCGGCAGCGCCTGCGTCAGCCGCGCGGCCAGGCCCGACATTTCGATGTCGGTTTCCAAGCGCAAGTCAGCCACTTCGCAGCGGCTGGAAAAGCCGAGCGGCAGGGCGGCGGCAAGTTGTAATTTGGGTTGGGGGTGAAAGCCCTGGCTATAGGCCAGCGGCAGCCCGGCGCGGCGCGCGGCGCGCTCCCACAAACTGTGCAGGTCAAGATGGCCGATGTAGCGCAGGGCGCCGCTTTTGGAAAAGGTGACGCGCACTCTCATGCGCGGCTAGTCGTCGTCGCCCAGGGAGGCGATTGCGCGCAGCAAGCCGAAGACCAGCAAGCCAATTTTGATGCCTTCGCCGGGGGTAAGCGCGGTATTGCGCTCATTTTTCTGGGCGCGGCGATGGACCAAACCGGCAGCGATAACCCCGGCGACGGCGCCAATCAGCGCCCCAGCGAACAACGTGACAGCGCGCGAAGACGTGCTGCGGGTAATTTCTTCGGTTTTAGACATGGTTATTTCTCGCGTTTCTGAAAAATTTGCAGCCAGGCGCTGAGGCGAATCACTGCGCTGGTGAATTGTCTGGCGTATTTTTGAATGTAGGTCGTATAGCGCAGGGTGTACTGCTGCGCCAGGCCGGTGTAGTGGGGGGTGGCGCCAAGCAGTTTGCTCAGCCCATAGACCGCAGCCGCCACCATCAGCAGCAAAACCAACATGCCCAGCATGGTGGGGATGGACATCCAGATGATGGCGATGGCTGCGCCGCGGGTGGCGCTTCCGCCCGAAAAGGCGACAACTCCAGCCCAGACGGTGAGCGCCAGCGCAGCCAGCGTCGCCAGCCCAAGCGGCAAAACAATCTGACGCATCACCTGGCGGCGATGTTTGAGCAGGCTTTCGCGCTGTGGTTGGGAAACGGGGAGTTTTTGCATAAGCCCATTATACCCGCCCATTGAAATTCTGAATTTTACAAAAAAGTGGGGCGGATTTTTCGTCCGCCCCCACTTTTTTGTAGGAGTTTACTTGCGACTCATGGCGTCCATGACGGCCACGGCGGCGATTTGAACGATGTCGTTGACTTCGTCACCAGTTTGTAACACATGAACCGGCGCGCCCATGCCGAGCAGGATGGGGCCAATCGCTTTGGCTTTGCCCAGGCGGGCGAGCAATTTGTAGGCGATGTTGGCGCTTTCCAGCGAGGGGAAGACCAGCACATTGGCGTCTTTGACGGCGCTGAAGGCATAGCGCTCTTCGATGATGTCGGCCACAACGGCGGTGTCGGCTTGCATTTCGCCATCCACCACAAAGTCACAGCGGGCTTTGGTCAGTTCCACCGCCTTGCGGACTTTGTCGGAGAGCGGGTGCGGGGTGGAGCCGAAGTTGGAGAAGGAAAGGAAGGCGACGCGCGGCTCCACTTCCAGCTTGCGGGCGAAGTTGGCGGCCAGGCAGGCAATTTCGCTCAAATCTTCAGCGCTGGGGTCAATGTTGACGGTGGCGTCGGTGAAGAAGTAGGTTTTATCGCCGACAATCATGATGTAAACCCCGGCGGCGCGAGTGTTGCCCTTGGCGGTGTGATGAATTTGCAGCGCCGGGCGGATGACATCCGGGTATTCGTAGGTCAGGCCAGAGACGAAGGCGTCGGCGTCTTTCATTTTGACCATCATGGAGCCAAGCACATTTGGTTCGCGGGTGGCCTTGGCGGCTTCTTTCATCGTCATTCCCTTGCGCTGGCGCATTTCGTGGTAACTCTGCGCGTATTTGTCCATCTGGTCGAAGCGGCTGGGGTCAACGATTTGCGGTTTGAAGTTGAGGTTGAGCAGTTTGATTTTTTCGGCGATGATTTCCGGGCGGCCAATCAGAATCGGGTGGGCGATGCCTTCTTCGAACACTTGAGCGGCGGCGCGGATGATTTTTGTTTCTTCGCCTTCGCCAAAGACCAAACGTTTCTTGCCTTTGCTGGCTTTGGCTTTGTTCATAATGAAGTAGCGCACACGCTGCCCTTGTCCCTGGCGGAAGGCAAGTTGTTCGCGGTATTCGTCAATATCAATTTTTTTGCGTGCTACGCCGGTTTCCATGGCGGCCTGGGCAATCGCGGGTGATTCCCACAACAGCACACGCGGGTCAAACGGTTTGGGGATGATGTAATCCGTGCCAAATTGGATGCTTTCCACGCCGTAGGCGCGCAGGACCGAATCGGGTACGTCTTCCTTTGTCAGCCGGTAGAGTGCCTGGCTGGCGGCGAATTTCATTTCCTCGTTGATGGCTCGGGCGCGGACATCGAGTGCGCCGCGGAAGATGAAGGGGAAGCCGAGCACGTTGTTGATTTGATTTGGGTAATCAGAGCGCCCCGTGGCGACAATCGAATCGGGGCGGGCTTCTTTAGCGAGTTCATAGCGAATTTCCGGGTCAGGGTTCGCCATGGCGAAGATAATCGGGTGCTCAGCCATGGTTTTGACCATTTCCGCGGTCAACACATTCGGCGCAGAAAGGCCGTAGAACACATCTGCGCCACGGACAGCCTCGGCCAGGGTGCGGTAACCTTTGTCATCTACCGCCAATCGTTCCTTATATTTGTTCATGCCCTCGGCGCGGCCTTTGTACACTACGCCGCGTGTGTCGCACAGCATGATGTTTTCACGTTTGACGCCCCAGCGAATGGCGAGTTCGGCGCAGGAGATAGCCGCCGCGCCCGCGCCAGAGATAACAACGCGAATTTCGTCGTGTTTTTTTCCGATAATTTCGAGCGCACTGGCTAATCCGGCAGAGGAAATGATGGCCGTGCCATGCTGGTCATCGTGGAAGACGGGGATGTCAAGCATGCCTTTGAGCGTCTCTTCGATGTAGAAGCATTCAGGCGCTTTGATGTCCTCCAGGTTGATGCCGCCGAAGGTGGGGGCGATGGCGGCGGCCACCCGGATGATGTCTTCCGGGTCGTGTGAGTTGACCTCGATATCGAAGACATCCACGTCGGCAAATTTCTTAAAGAGCACGCCTTTGCCTTCCATCACGGGCTTAGATGCCAATGGACCACGATCGCCCAGACCCAAAATGGCGGTGCCGTTGGTAAGCACGGCCACCAGGTTGCCTTTGGATGTGTACTCATAGGCTAAATCGGGGTCCTTCTCGATTTCGAGAACCGGATACGCTACGCCGGGGGTGTAGGCCAAGCCCAAATCACGTTGAGTATCCATCGGCTTGGTTGACACGACTTCAATTTTGCCCGGTTTGCCCTTGAGATGGTGATATTCAAGAGCATCTTCACGAGTGAGAGAAATTTTAGCCATCAGCAAAATCTCCTTTGAAATTTTCGGGTTGTTCGCGCCCGCAGAAAAGAACATGTTCATTATGTCACAAATTTGATTTTCAGAACATGGTTATTTGTCACTTTTTAGCATGACGGCTTGCCCGTTTTTTTGTTTTACGCGCACACAATTTCACCCAAAAGGTGGTAATTTTTTTATTCTCATGTATAATCGAATTAATACTTTGTTAACGTTCCGCGCCTTGCGGTTACGGCAATTTTTGGACAAGAATCTGGAACGCCTGCCCGAATTCGCAGGCAAGCGCTTGACGTCGCTTTTCGCTCCGTCTTTTTGAGCGTTTTGGAAAAAGTTTTACTCGATGATTGTCTTGCGTGGCGGCCAAATGGGCCTGCCCATCTGGCGCACATTTCCATACCACCCTGTTGTGGGTATTTGCCTGTTTGAAAAAGTTGTTTTTCGCCCGTTCTGACAGGCAAAAGTGGAAGTTCCTAAGATTCTGTTCAGCCGTAACCTGCGCGCCGGGTTGCGGCTGTGTGTTTTAAATGCGAAAAATCACCGCCATCGAACCCCAAAAAAAGAACCCCAACCGGGTCAACATCGCGCTCGAAGGTCAGTTTGCTTTTGGCCTTTCGCGTCTGGTGGCGGCTTGGCTGGCGGTAGGGCAAACGCTCAGCGATGAGAAAATCGCCGCATTGTTGGCAGATGATGCTCGTGAGGCGGCCTTGCAAAAAGCCTTGCTTTTTTTGGGCTATCGCGCTCGTTCCAGCCAGGAAGTGCGCCAGAACCTTGCCAAACATGAAATTCCAGAAATCGTCATCGCAGAAACGCTGGCGCGCCTGGAACGCAGCGGGTTGCTGAACGATGGAGAATTTGCTCACGCCTGGGTTGAAAATCGCTCCACCTTTCGCCCACGCGGACGCCGCGCCCTAAAGCTGGAACTGCGCCAGAAGGGGCTTTCGGAAGAGAGCATTCAATCGGCGCTGGAACAAGCCGCCAGTGAAGACTCTCTCGCGCTGGAAGCGGCCCGGAAATACGTCCGAAAGCTGCGTGGGCTCGACTGGCTCACGTTTCGCAACAAATTGGGCGGATTCTTGGCGCGGCGCGGCTTTGGCTATGATGTGATTGCCCCGGTGGTTCGGCAAGTGTGGAACGACTATTCGAATAATTTAAATGATGAGGATGTAGGATGATTGCCAATATTATTCTTTCAATTGTGATCGCTTTAATCGCCCTTGGGGCGGGTTTTGCGGCAGGGTATTTTTTCAATCGCTCGCAGGTCGAAAAAGCCCGCCGCGAAGAAGAAGCCCGCGCGCAAGGGATTATTCAACAGGCTAACGATAAATCTAGCAAAATTGAGCTGGATGCGCGTGACCGGGCCTTGAAAATTGTTCAGGAAGCGGAAAAGGATATCAATGGCCGCCGCAATGAACTCAACCGCGAAACGGAGCGTCTTGACCGCCGCCGCGCCGAGTTGGATGCGCGTGTGGAACGTTTAGAACAACGTGAGCAGACGCTCAACAAACGTCAATCGCTGGTAGACCGCCGCACCAATGAAACTGACAAACTCTATGAACAGCAGCTGGAGAAATTACAAGAAATCGCGGCGATGACACAAGAGCAGGCGCGCCAAATTCTATTGGACGAGGTCGAAAAAGAAGCCCGCGGCGATATGGCGCGAATCATTCGTCAGGTGGAATCTGAAGCCCGCGACGAAGGCGAAAAACGCGCCCGCAAGTTAATTGCGGATGCCATTCAGCGTGTTGCGTCTGAACATGTGTCCGAAGTGACTTCAGCAGTGGTGGTTTTACCCAACGAAGAAATGAAGGGGCGCATCGTCGGACGCAATGGCCGCAACATTCGCGCCTTTGAGCAGGCCGCCGGGGTGGACGTGATCGTGGACGACACGCCCGAATCGGTTACGATTTCGTGCTTCGACTCGGTGCGCCGTGAAGTTGCCCGGCGCGCGCTGACGCGCCTGACGCTGGACGGCCGCATTCATCCGGCGCACATCGAAAAAGTGATTGAAGACGAAACCAAGGCTGTCGAAAAGGTGATGATGGAAGCGGGCGAGCAGGCCGCCTTTGACGCTGGCATCGCCGGTTTGCACACCGAAGTCATCCGCATGATGGGGCGGCTCAAATTCCGCACCTCCTACGGGCAGAATCAACTCGCTCATGCGGTCGAAGTTTCCAAACTCTCCGGCATTTTAGCCGCAGAATTGGGCGCAAATGTGGAATGGGCCAAACAGGGTGGCTTTTTGCACGACATTGGCAAGGCTATGGACCATAATCAGGAAGGCACGCACGCCGGCCTGGGCGCAGAGTTTTGTCAGCGTTATTCAGTGCATCCGGTGGTGGTCAATGCGATTGCCGCTCATCACCACGAGGTAGACCAGAATACGGTGGAAGCCGTCATCGCTGAATCGGCGGACGCGATTTCGGGCGCGCGCCCTGGCGCCCGGCGCGAAGATTTGGAAGCCTACATCAAACGTATTCGCACGCTGGAAGATATGGCAGTCTCCTTCCCGGGTGTTTCGCAAGCCTTTGCCATTCAGGCCGGGCGCGAAGTGCGCATCATCGTCAAGCCCGAAGAAATTGATGACCTGGCTTCCACCCGTTTGGCGCGCGATATTGCCAAGAAAATCGAAGAAACCATGCAGTACCCCGGCCAAATTCGCGTTACCGTTATCCGCGAGACGCGCGCGGTGGATTTCGCTAAGTAAGCGGCATTTTTCAAAAAAAAACATCATGGCGCGACATAAATGTCGCGCCATGATGTTTAATATTCCTGCACAAACGGATTGCTGACTTTTTCCTCGCCAACATGGGTTTCTGCGCCGTGACCGGGGAGCAGGCGCGTGTCTTCGGGCAGGGTGTAGATTTGTTGACGGATGCTGGCGACCAGCGTTTCCCAGTCGCCGCCGGGCAGGTCGGCGCGTCCGACGCTACCAGCGAAAATTAAATCGCCGCAAAAGCAAATCTTTTCTGTCAGACAGTAAAAAACAACGTGGCCGGGCGTGTGTCCCGGAGTATGGCGCACTTCAAAGAGGCTGGATCCCAGGTGTAGGGTTTGACCATGCGCGAAATCCACCACCGGCTCGGGGCCAGGGTCAATTGTCAGCCCAAACATTTTCGCGCCGCCGCCGATTTGCCACAGCGCATGGTCAGCCGGGTGCAGGGCGACAAGCGGCAATGGGTTGAGCGCATCGGCAATGGCAGCGGCGCCGCCGATGTGGTCGAAGTGAGCGTGCGTGTACCACAAATGGCCGATGCGCCAGCCGCGTTTTTGGGCTTCGGCCAGTATGATTTCTCCATCCCAGGCCGGGTCAATTATGGCGGCCTCGCAGGTGATGGGGTCAGCAATCAGATAGGCGTTGGTCTGTACCGGGCCGAGGATGAAGGGAATGATTTGGAGGGACATGGGCAGGAATCATCTGTCAGTTGGGGCGGGGCGAAATGCCAGGGTTAGAAAAATACTTACGAGAACGGCGGCCAGCGCTACCGGGTAGATGGAAACGGGCTTCCATGTGTAGAGAAATCCGGCAATAACGGGACCAATCACCACGACCAGCGAGCCGATGGTTTCCGCAATCCCATACGCCAGGCCAAGTTGCGCGGGGTGTACCAGCGGACGGATTTGCACCATGTAGAGCGTGCGCGCCGCGCGTGAGCCGCCAAAAATGAAATAGGCCAGCGCCAAGGCGGGCAGGGCGCTGAATTGCCACAAGATGAAGGCGAACATTCCAACCGCGCCCTGTCCAAGCAGAAACCCGAGGCGGGCATCCTTGATGCGTCCGAGCAGCCAGTTTAGCGCTGTGTTGCCCAGCCCACCGATGCTTCCCAGCAGGCCAATTTGCGCCAGGGAAAGGCCGCGTATTTCTTGCAGAAATTTAGGGCTGAAGGGTTGCGGCAGGTAGAGCACCAGCAAAATGAAAAAGCCGAAGCCGAGAAATCTCAGGTAGAGCTGATTGCTGAACAGGCTGGCAGGCGGCGCGGACGGATCGTGCTGCTCGACCGGCTGGGCGGCGATGGCGAAAATTAGCGTGGACGAAGCGATAAAAATACCGGCGGCGATAAAGTAAACAGTCCGCAGGCCGTAATGGTCGCCAACAAATCCGCCTACCAGGGGGCCGACAAAGATTCCCAGGTTAAAGGTGGCCGAGATAAGCGTCAGGGCGCGGCCAACCGTCCAATTTCCGCGCGCCGTGGTGACGTAGGCATTGAGCGGCGCGGCGACGAAGGCGGTGAAACCATATAGCAACAGTCCAACGATGAATAATGGCAGTTTGTTGGCGGCGGCCATCAACGCGGAGGCGATGACGCCGGTTATCCAGGCGGCGCGCAAGAGCGGGCGGGCGCCGATTTTGTCGGTTAACGCTCCGGCGGGGATGTGCGCCAGCATCATGGCAACGCCTGCCGCGCCCAAAATGGCGCCGATTTGAACCGGGTTTGCGCCCAGTTGCGCCAGGTAGATGGGTTGAAAGTAAAAAAACATGCCTTCGCCAATGCCCCAGGTAAACAGGGCGGCGGCCAGCCAGAGCAGAGAAGGATTCATGGGAATTGTGAATGCGGAATGCGGAAGGATGAGATGATGAGACGATGAGACAAGGAGATGATGAGACCGGGCAACTGATTACTGATTACTGCCTTCCGTCTTCTCAATAAACTCGGCGGCGGCGCGGAAGGCGGTTTCGCGCTCGGCATCGCGCGGGATGACGTGGCCGGAGCGTTCGACCCACAGCATTTGTTTTTCGGCGGAGCCAAGTTGAGCGTAAATGCGCTCCATGCTGTCGGCAGGGACGTAATGGTCATTGCGCGAGTGAATTAGCAGGACGGGGGCGTGAACATTGGGCAGGGATGCGTTCATCAGCTCAAGTAACTTTTCTAGTTCGATAATGGCGCGGGCAGGATTCTGCGGATACGAAATATGCTCTTTCCATGCTTCCTGGTCAAACCAGCCAGATCCGGGCGCTTCGTTGGATTTAGGCAGGAAAGGTTGAAATTGGGAGAGAATACCCAGATACTTCAGCCGCCAGTCGGGTGAGATGTAGGCCGGGGTGGACATCGTGATGACACCGCGTACCGGCAGGTAGGAGGCGGCTGTCAGCGAGAGCGCTCCGCCCATCGAGAGGCCGACCAGGTAAATTTCGCTGGCAACGCCTGCAAGCAGCGCGTAGGCATCTTCCAGCGAGGCCAGCCAGTCGTGATAGCGGGCGCGAATCATGTCTTCGGGGCGGGTGGCGTGGGCAAATAGGCGCGGCCCCAGTACGCTGAATCTCTGACGGTGCAGATATTCGCCCATCCAGCGCACTTCCTTGGGCGTGCCGGTAAAGCCATGGGTGACGATACAGCCAATTTTCGAATCGGCGTGAAAGAAAAACGGTTCAGCGGTGGGGATGATTTGCATGGCAACAACCTGTTTCCTAGCTTACCCGTTTACCGGCTTTCCAGCTTTTAGATACACCGGGCAGTCGGGGCTGTGTGCGCCGGGCAGGTAAGCGGTGGACATGAGAAATTCGCCGACGATTTCGCTGCCGGTGAAGACAAAGGTCTGTTTGAATAACCTTCCCCAATCTGCTTTTTGGCGAGGGTGGTGAGCGTTAAGCCAGGCCTGGAATGAGCCGTATTGACGCTGTAAGGCCTGCGCGCGCCGGGCGTTTTCGATAGCGGCGTCAATTTTCAGCCGGTTGCGGATGATGCCAGCGTCAGCCAGCAGGCGGGCGCGCTCGGCCTCGCCGTAGGCGGCCACTTTTTCGATGTCAAAGCCGTCGTATGCGCGGCGGAAGTTTTCGGCTTTTTTCAGGATGGTGTTCCACGAAAGCCCGGCCTGATTGATTTCGAGAATCAACCGCTCGAAGAGCAGGTTGTCGTCTGTCAGCGGGAACCCGTACTGGGTGTCGTGGTAGACGCGGTTGAGTATATCTTCCGGGTGGCTGGCGCAGTATTCGCAGTAGGGGTTCATGGACGACTCGTTGGTTGCAATTTCTCCCCATTTTACTTGAATATCCTCGAAAGAACGGCTCCGCAAATCACGGCACAAATAGCGATGGCGATAATATCAATCAGTTTGTGCTGGCTTATTCCTGTTCCTCTTTACTCATTGACATGCCCCGGCTTGTCTTTGCCCAGTTCCAGCGAGCGCTGGTAGGCCGCCCAAACCGCGCGCGAAATGGCCGTGCGAAAGCCGGCTTTTTCCAGATAATAGAGCGCCTCGGCGCTGGTTCCGCCCGGCGAAGTGACCTGATTGCGCAGCGCCGCCGGGTGTTTTTCGGCCTGCGCGTAAAATTCCGCCGAACCCTTTAGTGTTTGCAGTACCAACTGCTCGGCAATCCGGCGCGGAAAACCCATGTGCACGCCCGCGTCAATCAGCGCCTCCATAAAAATGAAAACGTAGGCCGGGCCGCTGCCCGAAAGCGCCGTCGCCATATCCAGATAATGCTCGTCCTCCACAAAAACTTCCTGCCCCAGCGCCCCCAAAATCTGGCGCGCCAGGTCTTGCTGTTCGGCGCTGACTTGCGGCGAGGCGCTCCAAACCGTGATGCCCGCTCCAATCTGGCCCGGCGTGTTGGGCATTGAGCGCACGATGGCGGTGTGTTTCAGCCCCGCGCCGATTTTTTGAATGGATGCGCCCGCCACGATGGAGAGCACCAGGGCGTCGGGCAGCACCTGCCCGGCCAGGGTTTTCAGCACCGCGCTCAGCTTCTGCGGCTTGACGGCGAGAATTAGCACCTCGGCCTGCGCCGCGCTGGCCGCCGAATCTGCGCTGACGGCGATGCCGTACTTCTGGCGCAGTTCTTCCAGCCGTTCGATGCGCGGCCCGCAGGCGGTCAACTGTTGTGGCGCGGCCAGGTTTTGGCGCAGCAGCCCGGCAATCATCGCTTCGGCCATCACGCCGGGGCCAATTAAGGTAATTTTGTTTATCATCGGTTTTCCTGTTTGTTAGTTTTTCAGTTGTCCGGTTGTTCAGTTTTCTGGTTGTCCAGTTGTCCAGTTTTCCGGTTTTTCAGTTGTCCGGTTGTCTGGTTTTTCGGTTGTCCGGTTGTCCAGTTTGTCAGTTTTCCTAATTCCTAATTTCTAATTCCTACTTTCTCCTCCCTACTCCCCTCCCATCATCTCCTCGCCCGTCTTGCCCGCCAGCAGCGCGGAAATCGCCTCGGCGCGCGGCAGCGTCAGCCGGGTTTCGCCATCGGGTGCAGAAAAAATCAGCGTCAGCTGGCCGGGGTTGGGGCCGGGCGTACTTTCGACGGGGAAAAGCGCCTGCAGGTTGAGCAAAACAATGTACAACATTTTTCCCCGCTCCTGCGGGCTTTCCGTGCGCAGCGTGATGGTGTAATCGGTCTGCATGGCGGCAAAGGAAATCAGCGCGCCTGCCGCATCCAGGCAGTTTTCGCCGTAGGCGCTGGCGCTGGCGGCCTCGACGTTCAGCCCGCTGGCTTGCAGGCTGGCGAACAGGGCGGCGGAGGTCTCGTTGAGCGGCTGGGAGGCCCAAACGTAGGCGCAGGCCGCTGAAGGGGTTTCCGCTGCCGGGGCGGGGGAACTTTCTGCGCTGAGCGTTGCTTCCGTTGCGGTGGGCGTCTCGCTGGTGGATGGGGTGGGCGTCACCAGCCGGGGAGTCGCCAACGGGGCGCGGGTGGCGGATTCAGTGGCGGCGGCCAACGTTGGGGTGGGCGCGGCGGCTTGCGGCGCGGAACAAGCCGTCAGCGCCAGTAAAAGCCCGCTTTTTATCCAGAAAAGAAAAAAAGTTTTTTTCATTGCGTCTGCCCTTTTGTAGCGCGACATGGGGTTGTGTTCTGATTGTATCAGCCAACGCCGTAGCGCGATATTTATGTCGCGTTCTGTCCGTCAATTGGAAAAATTATCTACGGCAGGCTGGGTATAATCACCCCACATGATTTTGTTTTGAAAGGTAAAAAATGCGATTAATTGAAGCCGGTTTGGGAATTGATGTGCGTGTCATTGGCTTTGAGGGCGGCGCAAAATTTGAAGAGCGCATGTTGCAACACGGGCTTTACCCCGGCGACCAGGCGCGGGTGGTGCGCTTTGCCCCGATGCGCGGCCCGCTGCTGGTGGAAGTGGCCGGGCGCGAAATTGCGCTGGGGCGCGGCGTGGCGCAAAAGATTTTTGTGGAGGCGCTCCCATGCGAATAGCGCTGGTGGGGCGTCCCAACTGCGGTAAATCCACCCTGTTTAATCAGGTGGCGGGCTACAAGGCCGATACGGGCAACTTTCATGGCACGACGGTTACATTTACCGAAAGCAAGGTGCGCGTCGCCGGGCAGGTGATTGATTTGGTGGATTTGCCCGGCACCTACCTGATGAGCGGTTCCAACCCGGCGGAGGCGGTGGCGAAGGAATATCTGGCCTCGCGCGCGGTGGACGCGGTGGTCAATGTGGCCGACGCCTCGCATTTGGCACAGTCGCTGGAATTGACGTTGGAATTATTGACGGTCAATCAGCCGCTGGTGCTGGCGCTGAATATGATGGACGAGGCCCTGCGCATGGGGCTGAAGGTGGATGGCCCCGGCCTGTCGCGCGCGCTGGGCGTGCCGGTGCTGCCGCTGGTCGCCAGCAAAGGGCGCGGCGTGCGCGGGCTGTTTCTCTCCGCGCTGGAGGCGGCGCATCAGACGCCGGGCGCGCGGCTGACGCCCGCCGCCACGCCGCAGGCGCGGCACATTCAGGCGCAGGAATTGGCGGCGCAATTTGTCGCGCCGGGCGCGCGCACCCTCACCTGGCGCGACTGGCTGGACGATGCTTTGCTCCATCCGCTGTGGGGCTACGCTGCCCTGCTGCTGATTTTACTGGCGTTCTTTCAGACCGTTTACGGTATTGGCCGCCTGCTGGAGCCGCCGCTGCTGGCGCTTTTTGACCTGCTGACGGTGCGTCTGACCGCCGGGCTGGGCGCGCAGGGGCTGATTTTGGCGCTGGTGGTGGGCATTTTTCAGGGCGTTTCGGCGGGCGTGGCGATTGTGCTGCCGTACCTGCTGCCGTTTCTGCTCGGCCTGGGCGTGCTGGAAGATATCGGTTACCTGCCGCGCGTCGCTTTTTTGATGGACAGTCTGATGCACCGCATCGGCCTGCACGGCAAGGCGATTGTGCCGTTCATTTTGGGCTACGGCTGCAACGTTCCGGCGGTCATGTCCACCCGCACGCTGGAAGAGCCGCGCGACCGCTTCATCGCCGCCGCGCTGGCGACGCTCGTCCCGTGCGCGGCGCGGCTTTCGGTGGTTTTTGGGCTGGTGGCGTTTTACCTGGGGCCGCTGGCCGCGCTCGGCTTGTACGTTTTCAACCTGTTTGTCATCGCGCTCACTGGCCGAATTCTCTCCAGCCTGCTGCCGGAAGATACGCCGGGGCTCATTCTCGAAATTCCGCCCTACCGCACGCCGACTCTCAAAGCGGTTTTCAACAAAGCCTGGTTCCGCATCCGCGAGTTTGTGGTCGAGGCCTGGCCGACGCTGATTGCGGGCAGCGCGGTGCTGGCGCTGATGAATTTCTTCAGAATCTCGTTTTTGCTCAACTGGCTGGCCTGGCCCTTCACCTGGCTGATGGGCCTGCCCTTTGAAACCGGCGTGCCGCTGCTCTTCGGAATTTTGCGCAAAGAACTCTCGCTGGTCATGCTCGGCCAGGCGCTGGGCAGCATGAACTTCGGCGCGGTTATGACGCCCACCCAATTGTTCACCTTCACGGTTTTCGTGGTTTTTTACGTCCCCTGCGTGGCAACCCTGCTCATGCTGCGCCGCGAACTCGGCACCAAAGGCATGTTGTGGATTACGCTCATCACCGTCATCGTCGCCCTGGCGGCGGCGCTACTGGCGCGTTTCGGTCTGGGCTGGTGGCTGGGCTGAAGCCAGAAAAATTCCCAGCAAAATGCAGGCCCCTCCAGCCAATTCCAACCCGGAGGGGCTTTCTTTTAGAATCAGGAACGCCAAAATGATTGAGCCAATCGGCTCGCCCAGCAGGGTGATGGAGACAAACGAGGCGGGCAAATGTCCCAGCGCCCAGTTAAAACTGCTGTGTCCGAGCAACTGCGGCACGAGCGCCAGCGCAATCAGCCAGAAATAGGTGATTGGCGTATAGCCGAAGGGCGTCTGACCGGCGGCGGCCATCAAAATCAGCAAGACCAGCGCGGCCATGCCGTACACCACAAAAATATAGGGGATGAGAGAAAGCCGCTCGCGCAGACGGCGGCCAATCAGCAGGTAGCCCGCCGCGGCCCAGGCGCCGCTCACCGCCAGAAAATTTCCCCACAGCGGGCTGGCTCCCGCTGCGGCGGCAGAATCCTGGCTGAGAGCGACGAGAATTCCTCCGGCCAGCGCCAGCGTCATCCCCCACCACACCCCGCGGCTGATGGATTCTTTCAACACCAGCGGCGCGGCCAGCGCCACCCAGAGCGGGGTGGTTGTCACCAGCACCACCGAACTGGCGACACTGGTAAATTCCAGCGAGGAAATCCAACTGGCGAAGTGCAGCGCCAAAAATACGCCCGAAAGCAACCCCAGCGCCAGTTCGCGGCGGGTCAGCCCGGCCAGTTCGGCGCGGTGACGGGTCAGCGCCAGCGGAGCGAGTGCCAGGCTGGCAAAACTCAGCCGCAGGGCGGCGATCACCAGTGAGGGCGCCTGCGCCTGCGCGAAGCGGATGAAAATGGAGGCGGTCGAAACCGCCAAAATTCCGCCCAAAATGACGGCGTAAACTCCCCAACGATTTTCTTTTATCAAGTCCCTAAACTTTCCACAAGTTTGTGAGCTGTTTGCGTCCAGCATCCAACGCTTTTTGGCGTAAAAAATTTTTCATTTTTCCCCAGGGCGTTTTGTCTATCATAATTGGCATGGGCAATGCTTCGGCGTCTTCAAAATAGGCCAGCGCGCGCACGGCGCTGATGGCGAAAGTGCTAACGCGCGCATATTTTAGAGAAGCAATTGTAAACAGTGTTTCCAAATCGCATTGTTGGAGAATGTAGTACAGGTCTATCAAATCTTTGCGTGTGCCTCTATCAATGATGGCGGCCAGCTTCATTGCTCCAATTTCTTCAACGCTGGCGACCGGGATTCTCTTGTGCAATGATGTTGGTTTTATTAATGGGTATTGTTCGAGACGAAAAAAACTAACCCCGACACCGCGCCAGTTGGCTGAAAAAGTTGCCTCTTTGTCGTAAATGATTTCTAAACTGGGATCTTCGAGCAGGGTACGCAGAGCGTAGCGCTCAGTCGGGTTGAGCGTGTTTGCATGGTCTGAAAATAAATCCAGGTCTACTGAGATTCGATGCCCAAGATGCAGCGCCAGCCCAGTCCCCCCCGCCAGGTAGTAGCGAGAAATAAACTTGACTTGAGAAAGCGTCTCGTAAGCTTTTTGTGTTGCTGGTGTGAGCGCTTCCCAATGGGGAAATCCTATCGATTCCATAATTCACCTTTTGCCGTGGGCAGAGGAGACACTTTCCACGTACGCAGTCCCAGCAAGCGCCGCCAGTAGTTGAAAGTGACAGGTTGCAGCAGGCGCTGGCCGTAGGTGCGTAAAAAAAGACGAATTCTTCTGCCTCCGTACAGCTCAAATAACCAGTGAATATCATCCCACGTTCCAAACTCCAGCGTGCGCTGGATGATTAAGTTGGCGTATTCAGCCGCCGCCATTTTTTCAGGCTCATATTCTTGAAAAAACGGGTGCAGATGGGTGGGAATTTGCATAGAAAAATTATACAGCAGGTTGGAATGAATTTTGCGCATTGGCTCTCTTTGGGGTGAGATTTTATCACCCGTTTTGGTGATAAAAATCGTCCGAATTGTCAATTGACCGAGGTGAAGGGAACGGCTATAAAAGTATAAACAATATCCTATTTATCTAATTCATCCTGCATGATTTCAAGGAGAAAAAATGGCTTTTCAACTTCCCGCTTTACCGTATGCCTATGACGCGCTCGAACCCTTCATTGACGCGCAAACCATGACCATCCACCACACCAAACATCACCAGGCCTACATCACCAACCTGAATGCCGCGCTCGAAAAACACCAGGAGCTGGGCGGCTGGTCGCTGACCGATTTGGTGGCGAAACTGGCCGATGTGCCGGAAGATATTCGCGGCGCAGTCCGCAATCATGGCGGCGGCCACTGGAATCATGACCTGTTCTGGCAAGTGATGGCGCCCAAGGCGGGTGGCGAGCCGAAAGGTGCGCTGGCGAAGGCGATTGACTCCGATTTTGGCGGGTTTGCCAACTTCAAGGCCGAATTTGACAAGGCTGCCATGGGGCGCTTCGGCTCTGGCTGGGCCTGGCTGGTCGTCAAGGGCGGCAAGCTGGTCGTCACCTCCAGCGCCAATCAGGATAACCCGCTCAGCGACGGCCTGAAGCCGGTGCTGGGCATTGACGTTTGGGAACATGCCTACTATCTCAAATATCAAAACCGCCGCGCCGATTACGTCGCCGCCTTCTGGCACGTCGTCAACTGGGACGAAGTCGCCCGCCGCTTTGCCGCGTAACCTGCTCGCAAACGTGTTGGCAAAATAGGTGGAATAAATTTCGCGCTACCGGGATATAATCAACCCAGCGAGTTTTTTATTTCGTTCATTTCAGAAGGAGGCATCTATGACCCATGTAATTACCAGCCTGTGCCTGCGCGACAGCGGTTGCGTGGAAGTTTGCCCGGTGGAGTGCATCACCCCCGGCAAGCCGCAGGAAGAATGGCCGCTTTTTTACATTGACCCCGATACCTGCATTGACTGTGGCGCTTGCGTGCCAGAGTGCCCGTATTCCGCCATCTTCCCCGAAGATGAAGTTCCCTCGGCCTACACCGCCAAGGGCGGCGAATTCATCAGCCGCGTGGGGCTTTCCGGCCACTATGAGGCCAAGAATCATAACGGCGAAGCAGTTGTCCTCGAAACCGCCAAGAAACTGGCTGCTGGAGAAACAGTCGATCTGACCCCCGACATTGCCGCCAACGCCAATTACTACAAAACTGGCCCCGGTTATCACGCCAAGTAAACCTGTCTGCCAAACAAAACAGCGCCGGTCTTTTGGACCGGCGCTGTTTTGTTTTAACGCGAATATCACGAATAAGCGAATTTTGCGAATGCAAAAAATTTGTGTCATGTGCGTATTCGCGGCATCTGCGTTAGGTCTGTCTGCACTGGAAAAGGTTACGTCCTCTAACGCCATGGTACATCCGCTATTTAAGGTATCAGCACGGCGTTCATTATTTTCTGGCCGATTTCCTGCGCCAGCGGCTGGGCATCGGCTTCGAGGACGAGAACCAGCGCCAGCGGTGTTCCCTGCCAGTTGGGCAGGGTTCCCGCCAGGTACCAGGTGACGCGGTTGGAAGATTCTCCGCCCTGACCGATGGCTTCCCAGTAGGGTTTATCTGTTGCCATCAATCTTTGGGCGGCGTCGTTGGCGGCGGAAGCCGAAAAAATTGACTTGTCCGTGTTTTGAAAAGGAAGAATCAACCAGCCCTGATCGGGCGTATTGACTGCCAGCGCCATGTGCGCGCTGGGTGAAACGCCCGCGTTACTCAACGCCGCCGCTGCCAGCGCCATCTGCAAAGGTGTAACAGTCGGCGTTTTTGCGGAAAACCCCATTTGGCTGAGCAATTCATCGGCATTGCGGGAAGTTGTCTCCAGCCGGTTTGCCAGCCAAAAAGGCGCCAGCGCTGTCCCGGGAGCGTAATATCCCTGCTCGGCGCGGTTAAGCAAGGGCGAGTCTTGATCTTGAAATAGCTGCGCACTCATTTCATCTAAAAGATTCGCGTTGAAGGTGGGGTGTGATGTCACAACCAGAATTTCACCGTTTTTGGCATTTACCAGCGCAATCGCGCCGCGCGTTTCGCCTAAAAGGGTATCGGCGATGGTTTGCAGATGCAAATCCAGGCTCAACCGCACGTCCAACCCAGGCGGCGGCTGGCCGTAAAGCAAATGTTCCCACCAGATGCGGCTGGCGGGATAACCGGCCAGCCCACGCAAATAATCATCCAGCGAAAATTCCAGCCCGGCCTGGCCGTAGATTGGATGGGTGTAGCCGACGATGGATGAGAGCGCTGGGTAGAGAATCTGGCGCGAGTAGTTGCCGCTTGTGCCAAAGGTGGCCGCAATCGGGGTGTTGTGCCGGTCGAGCAAACTGCCGCGTGGCACGAAGCGGTCTGAGATGGCGCGGCGCGGATTATCGGAGCGTGCCAATAAATCGCCGGAGCGGACGATGCCCCACCAGCCGGTTGCCAGTGCAGCTGCCAGAAATCCCAGCCCGAAGAGGGTGGGCAGGAATAGATAGGGAGTGGGCTTTTCCAGCGGGGCGGGGTCATTTTCGCTGGCTTGGCTGATGTGCAGGAGTAAAAGCAAGGCGGTGAAGGTGGTCAGAAGTGATGAGCCGCCGTAGGAGAGCAAGGGCAGGGTGACGCCGGTGAGTGGCAACAGGCGCAGGTTGCCGCCGATAATCAACAGACTCTGTGCGCCCAGATAAGCCGTCAGCCCGGCGGCCAGCAGGCGTTGAAAGGGGTCTTCAGCGCGCAGGGCGATCTGGTAGCCGCGAAAGACCAGTAAGGTGAGTAAGGCTAGCAGTCCGACAACCCCCACCAGACCGGTTTCTTCGGCGATGGCAGTAAAAATGAAATCAGAATGCGCCACGGGGACAACACCTGGCGACCCAAGCCCGATTCCGCGCCCGAAGATGCCGCCGTTGGCGACAGCCAATAGCGACTGGATGACCTGGTAAGCGTGTCCGGCAGGGTCGTTCCACGGGTTAATCCAGGCATCCACCCGCAGTTGAATCACGTCAATCAGCGTGTAACCTGCCAGTCCGAAAATCAGTAATAACACCAGGCTGGCTAGCAAAATTCTCTTTTTGGCGAGGGCGTGGTACAGGGTGGATGCGTAGATAAAAACAAAGATGGAGGCTGTGCCCAGATCGCGTTGGATGAGCAAAATGGTAAGCGATAGGCCGGTGAGAAACAGGGTGGGTAAAAGGAGCGGCCACATCCGCGGGCTGAGCGGCAGGCGATTGGCAAAATAGGCGGCCAGGTAAACCACCAGTAATAGTTTTAGGGGCTCAGATGGTTGCAGGTAGACTCCGCAACATCCCAGCCATAGGTGCGGGCCAGCGCCGCCGGGATTGGCTCCGAGCACCAGCGTCAGTGCGGTCAGGAGCAGGCCGCTTGTCAGCCAAACATATTTGTAACGGCGCAAAAGATCCAGCGTCTGTGGAAGTTTTAATCCCCAAAAGAAGATTCCCAGGCTGATGCTGATCCATAGCGCTTGACGCAGACCAAATTCCTCGGTCAGCCGCCAGACGGTGAGCATGCCCCAGCCGCTTAGCAAGGCGGCGATGGGGAAGATGTACGGGTCGGCATCTGGCAGCAGGCGTGCCTGGCGGCGGTGCGCCAGAAAGACGAAAAACGTCCATAGCGCCAGCCCGATCCAGTGATTCCAGCGCAGGGCGGCCTGCCAGGAACGTTCGCGCACTGCCGGGGAGAGCGTCAGCGTTAGCCCGACCAGAAAAAGAAAGATAGCCGCCAGGCGGAGCAGGCGGCTTTGAATTTCAGCGGAAGGCAGGTAAACTGGCTGACGCACAGGTTATTTCAGGTATTTCCCCACCAGTAGGTCGAGTTTTTGGCGGGTGGCGGGCGCAATGACCGTCGGGTTGGTGATGATGGCGTTGGCGAGCGCGCTGCCGCAGGTGCAGGAACGTTCGGGCGTCAGGACGTGCGCCAGGTTGCGCAGGGCGTCTTGTGCGGCGGCGGTGTTGCGGCTGAGCGTTGTGATGACCATTTCCACTGTGACCGGTTGCGCGCTGCCGTGCCAAACATCATAATCGGTAATGTGCGCCAGGGTGGTGTAGCAGATTTCGGCCTCGCGCGCCAAAAAGGCTTCGGGCGAGGCAGTCATGCCGATGATGGACATGCCCCAGGCGCGGAAGGCGTGCGATTCGGCTTTGGTGGAGAATCGCGGCCCTTCAACGGTGATGAGCGTGCCGCCGTTGTGGACAATGGCGCCGGTTTTCTGAATGGCTTCCAGCATCAGGCGACCCAGGTGCGGACAGAATGGTTCAGCCACCCCGACATGCGCAACCAGTCCCTGCCCGAAGAAACTGCGCTCGCGGTCTTTGGTGAAATCGAATAATTGGTCGGGGATAACGATGTGACCGGGGGCGTAATCCTCGCGCAACGAACCGCAGGCGCTGATGCTGATAATGCGGTCTGCACCCAGTTGTTTTAGCGCGTAAATGTTGGCGCGGTAGTTGACTTCGGTAGGAGGAATGAAATGTCCCAGCCCGTGCCGCGCCAAAAAAGCAACGCGTTGACCTTCCAGTGTGCCAAGTACGATGGGCGAGCTGGGCTTGCCAAAAGGTGTTTCGGGAGAAACTTCCTGAGTGTCTGTGAGTCCCTGCATGGCATATAGCCCGGAGCCGCCGATGACGGCAAATGCGAGTGAATTAGTCATAGGGTTTTATCCGCGATTTCTTCTAAATCAATATGGTAAAGTGTGTATCCGCACTTGATTGTATCCCCGTTTACGAGTATGGTAGCGGTCCTGAGTGGCGCGTCGTTGAGGAGTGTTCCGTTGGTGGAGCCTAAATCTTCTGCCCACCATTGGGCATGTCGGTACATGATGCGTGTGTGCCGCGCCGAAACAGCCGTATCCTCTGGACGCAGGTCGCAGTCGGCTTCCCGCCCAATCAAAATATCCGCTTTTTGCAGGCTGAGTGTTTGGGGTTGTCCATCTGGCGGGGTGACGGTGATGTTGAGCATGGGCACCTTTTGCGCTGCCAACAGGTCAGCCTGACTGCGCAACGCCCGCCAGCTTAAATATAAAGCCCATCCCAGAAAAGCGTAAAGTGCCAGCGCAATCAAGATGCGTGCGCCAAGCAGAATGGGAGCGCTCATAGCGTTGGCTTGGTATTGTCGTTGGGCGGTGTCAGTACCGCGGTGCTTCGTTCGCTGGAAGATGCTGAAAACGGCGCAGTAGAGCCGGTGTGACCGATACTAGGGGGTGGGTTATCTTGCCCAAAAATAATTGGCAACCCGGCCAGTGAGATAACATCACCCGGATACAATACGCTCTGTGTGGAGCGCTGTCCATTAACGTAGGTTCCGCCAGTTGAATTTAAATCGAAGATGATAAATCGCCCACGCGAGTAACGAATTTGAGCGTGGTAGCGCGAAACGCGCGGGTCGTCTACCACCACATGGTTATCCAACCGGCGGCCAACGTTGGTCACCACTTGTTGCAGGGTGTGGACTTTGGTGCCGCCGATGATGAGAAATGCCGCGTGTGAAAGGGATAAATCTTCCTGCTGGGGTTCGTCCCCGTCTACGTTTTGAGTTTCTGCTATCGCTTCAGCGTTGTTCACGCGCACTTCCAAATCTTCCACCGAGATGTTGGGGTCGGCAGAGAGGCTCAGGCTGGGAGCAACTTCAAAGCGCAGCCCCGCCTCGTTGGTTGCCAGCCGAAAAATCTTGGTCAAGCCTTCCATCAGCCGCGCATCTTTCTGCCACTGGCTGAGCGTGGACGGATGCACAACAATCTCAAATTGATTTGCCAGGGGCGCTTCCAGCCCTTGCGTTGCCAGGTTTGCTTTCAGCGCTTCAGTCAGACGGTGCGCCAAACGCACATGCCAGAAAGGTCCCGGCAGATATTTCACCAGATGTACCTCAATCAGGCTTTCAAGTCGTTTTTCGATGTCGTTCAAACTAACACTCATGATTGCTCCCCAATTGGAAGGATTTTGTAAAGTGTAAAATAAATTCCCCTTATTTTACAACTCCAATTGCCCTTTGGCAACGTCAATGCTATGATTGCTGGAATATTCGCTTCGTTGGAGAAAAAAATGGCTTTTCCGTTGGTGCTACTTTCTCATCCCCTGCCGCCTGAATGGATTGCCCGCCTGCAAGGTCACGCGCGGCTGGTGGTTGGTCCGGCGCAACCGGGTGGTTTTGCCCCGCATTTATTAGAACATATCGGCCAGGCCGAGGGCATTTTCTGCCTGCTAACTGACCCGGTCACAGAAGAATTGGTTGCTTGCGCCCCACGTCTGCGCGTCGTCAGCAACATGGCGGTTGGTTTTGATAACGTAGATGTTGCGGCCTGCACGCGATACGGCATTCCGGTTGGCAATACCCCCGGTGTGTTGACGGAAGCGGTAGCCGATTTAACCATGCTGCTGCTGCTCGCCACCGCTCGCGGGCTTCCCAAAGCCGCCATGGACGCCCGCGATGGCCTCTGGACAACCTGGTCGCCAACCGGCTGGCTGGGCATGGATACTGCTGGCGCTACTTTGGGCATTGTCGGCCTGGGGAAAATTGGCCGCGCCGTTGCGCAGCGCGCCCAGGCCTTCGGAATGCAGGTCATTTACAGTGAAAAAGAAAATTCGCTCTCCCCGCAGATATTTTCCGGCGCGAGGCGCGTTTCTTTCGACGAGTTGCTTGCTACTGCCGATTTTGTTTCTCTGCATTGCCCGCTGACAGCATCAACGCGCGGGTTGATGAATGAGTTCACCCTGAAAAAGATGAAAAAAAGCGCAGTGCTTCTCAACACTGCGCGTGGCCCAATCGTTGAAACCGCCGCACTCTTGCGCGCTCTGCGTGAAGGTTGGATTTTTGCCGCTGGCTTGGATGTAACCGACCCGGAACCGCTTCCCCCTGCACACCCGCTCTATGATTTGCCTACCTGCATCATTCTGCCGCACATCGGCTCGGCGACATTTGGTGCGAGACGGCGCATGGCCGAACTGGCCTGTGAAAATCTATTGGCTGGTTTGGCGGGCCGTCCGCTGCTAAATTGCGTTAACCCGCAAGTCTATAACCGTTAATTCAGATTACCCGCCCACACTGTGGGCAGACAGGTTCTTCCGCGTTGAGCAGAAAACCGCAATGACGGCAGGTGCGTGGTTGTGAACTTCCCAGCGGTGCGCCGCACGCCAGGCAAGAACTTGCACCTACCGGGTTGGCGGCGCCGCAATAGCCGCATTCCAAGCGGCGCAAACGTTCGCTTAACTGCTGGCTGGCGCCGTTTACCTGAGCGACTTTCTCAATGATTTTCCAGACATTTTCCACTATTTGCAGGTTCTCAATATCCTGAGCAATATCATCCAGACGGTTGAGCAAGTTCCAGGGGTTGAGCGCCGTCGCCAGCGCCGACTGTCCCAAGCTGGCCGCCACGCCCATCCAGGTTTGTTGTCCAACCTGAACCATCACGCCATCTTCCACTGCTTGTAGAAGTACGGTCAGCGCGGTTTGCCCGCCGCTGGCCGCGCCGGGTTGCGATGCGATTTGTACCTTCAGGTTATCCTTGTCGCCCAAAACCTGAGTGCGCAAGTTGCCGCGGTTAAACTGGGCAGCCAGCCCTTCGGCAAAGTCGCGCGGGGTAACGGATCCGTAAAAAATTCGCTTGTCCATGATCTCGATTATAATCACCTTCGCTATTTTTTTCCAAGACAGGTGACCGATGAGACGGCTTTTCCAGACAACATTTTGGCTGGTTCTGACTTTGGGGGTGTTGGTGTTATTCCTTAACGCGCAACCCCCGGTAAAGGTTTCAGCCCAACAACCCACAGGCTCTATTCCAACGGTGACTGGTACGCCATCGGGCGCGTATATTACCGTGACCTACCCCGAGCAAATCAACGTGCGCGCTGGACCGAATTCCTATCGCTACCCGGCCATTGGGGTTTTGCTTCCTGGTGAAACGGCTCCGGCGCTGGGGCGCTCGCCTGGCGGTGATTGGATTCAGATTATTTACCCCGGCGTGCCGGGAAATGTGGGTTGGATTTACGCTCCGCTGGTTTCAATGGGACCTCCCGGCGCATTTTTAGACATTGTTGAACCGCCGCCGACGCCGACACCCCTCACTACGCCGACAATTGATCCCACGCTGGCGGCGGAATTCATTCCTCAATTTACTTCCACCCGTCTGCCAACCTTTACCGCGCCTGCTCCGCTGGTTTTACCCACCTACGAGGCGGCATCCACCTCCCGGTCAATTGGCATTCCGATGGGGCTGGTGATTACCGTCTTGTCTTTGATTGGCGCGTTTGGTGCGCTCATTTCCTTCTTACGTGGACGTTAGCAGGCAGATAAAAAAGGACGCCGGTTTTTCCCGGCGTCCTTTTTTGTTATTCAATCAAATTAACTATTGCAGTTGCATGAGCCGCCGCAAGAGCAACCCTCCGCTTCTGCGCTGTCATCTGCATGTTCGTGTGCGCCCGAGCCGCAGGAGCAGGAACCGCCCTGTTGAGCGTTGGGGCTATCTACCACAAAACCCGCGCCGCGCGCTGGGTCGTTGACAAAATCAATGTGCGCGCCGCGCAGGTAAGGCATAGAATTCTCATCAATCACCAATTTCACGCCATCTCTTTCGACGGCTGTGTCGTTGGCGTATAGATTATTATCCAATGCCATGCCGAACTGTGTACCCGAGCAACCGCTCCCAGCAACGTATACGCGCAAGGCATAGCCGTCAAGATTGCGTTCGGTCAGGATGTTTTGAACCGCTTCTACTGCCGCGGAGGTCATCGAAACGGCAAAGGTGTCTATTTCTCGTAACATGTGAGTCTCCTTTGAAATAAAATTTGACCGATACTATCAGGATTGATTTGCTTTGTCAATTGAAAAGTTATTTTATTATTTTTCTTTTTCGTACAATGCCATGTCGCCGATGTCCAACAGTTTGATAACTGGCTTTTCTGTAAAATCGAGAATGGAATAGCGACTTTTTTTGACAATATAAAAATCGCGCTCACCAGATTTTACTGGCTGGGGCAATTCATAGTACCAAAAATAAAAATAGACTGACCAATCCGCCGTAGATTTGATGTGAACGGCATCGTGTTCTGTCAAAATGGGCTTCAGATATTGGGCAACGATTGGGGCTTCGGGAAAAGCGCTGGTATCAGGGTAATGGATGATGCTTTCAGTAGCGATAAGATGGACGGCGTAAACCATAGCGCATCCAACAAAAACACTTTGCGTCAAAAATGTTGCGCATGGCCGAATCTTTTCAACCAGCCAGCCCCAGCCAAAATCGGCTGTTAACAACATAAAGGGCAGCAGATAAATAAGCGTGCGGCTGTAAGGTGTGGCGCGTTGTAGCGTTAGCACCAGCCCAGAACCAATCAATAGAGCCGGCAGAAGCATCAGAGCGCTATAGTTTTTACGTTTTGCCAAAACGATGAACCCGATGCTGATTAATACTGCACTGAATGCCAGAAAAACGGTTGGAATATCCCGGTAAAATTCCAGGTTTGATTTTTGAATCTGCGGGATGAATTGCCCTAAAAAAAGGCCCCAGCTATCAGGCTTTACAAATTTATTAGCAAGTACGGTTTCGATGCCGTTGGAAACCAGGGCGACCGGGCTGTAAAAAAAAAGTGTCAGCCAAAAAGTTGTCAGGCCGATAGGAATGGCAAAGCGGGTTACGACGGCGCTTATTTTCCAGTTTTTGAGCAACAACAGTCCCGCTATCCAGAGGAAGGTGCCAGCAATGGGGATTGCCATGGTTGGCATAGTGAACATTCCCAACGCGGCAACTAATCTAATCAGAAAAAGAATGGGCGTGCCAGGCCGCTGAAGAAACCGTAGCGCTAAAATGGCAAGCAGCAGGCTGAAGAAAGCTATCAGACTGTATCCACGCGCGTTGGTAGAATAGAGCACGAAGTAGGGGAAGACTGCACTGGTAATGGCCGCAAAGAAACCCGCTTGCGCCGAGGTTGAAAGCATACGCGCCAGAATAAAAACGAGCGCAATCGCCCCCAGGCCAGCCCAAAATGCCGGTAGACGAATGCTGGCGGGAGATGCGCCCAGCACCAGCGTGGAAATTTTGACCAGCAGGGTGTGAAAAACGTGATTGTTTGGGAGCGTATAATCGAATAGGTCTACAAAATTGCGGTTAACAAAATTTAAAAATGTGTAGGCTTCGTCGCCTCGCATGGGTTGTGAGAGTAGCGCTGAGCGTAACCCAATGCCGATTGCCAGTGCGGATAACAACCATCCGAAACTGTGCGCCTGCTGTCGCAGAATTGTTTTGGCGCTGGAAAATTCATCCGCACAAAATTCAAATAGTGCGTGGATGAATTTTTGGGTGTATTCGGCCAATGTCTTGTTTTGACGATGCAGGTGAGCGCTGATGAGCGCTAGAATGAGGCTGGTGATGGCGTAAAAAAAATAATATTTGGGTTACACCCCAACTTCGCTTGGCCCAGGCCGAAGATGGGGCGATCAGGTAGTTCTGCGCCGGAATGAATACCAGCAATATGAAACCAAGCGCCAACCAGAAAAAAAACTCCAGGCGTGATGTATCGAATTTGCTTTGCAAAGAGGTAGATTGCTTCATCGCCATTTATGAAAAACTCCCTGCCAGATTGCGCAGGAAGTTTTGTTTGTAAGAGCCAAAATCAGGCAGTCGGCAGACGATTTTTGAGCGTGCGGTCGAAGATGTCTTCGCTTTCGGGGGTTTCGGTTTTGGTTTTTTTGGAATGCGCCGCTTTGGCAGACTTGGAATGTTCCAACGCGGCTTGCCAGGCCATTTCAAAGGTGGTCGGCGTAGGTTCGCCGGGTTCTTCCTGGCTGAAGTCGAATCTTTCGGTGCGAGGCTGTTTGCTACCTTTTTTGCTGGTGCGCTTGCGATCAGGACGTTCGCTGCGTTCAGCGCGCGGAGTCTCGTCACGGACGACTTCTTCGGGCTTCGGTAGTAGCGCTTTCATGCTCAGGCGAATCTGGCGTTTTTTGCGGTCTACGTCCAAAATCATGACGTTCACTTCGTCGCCTTCTTTGACGACTTCTTGCGGGGTTTTGACATAGCCGTGAGTCATTTCGCTGATGTGAACCAGCCCCGGGCGTTCCGCGCCGATTTCGACGAACGCGCCGTAGGTTTCAAGACGCATGACTTTACCCTTGACAACCATTTCTGGTTTTAATTCGCGCCATTCGATGCCGAGTGGCTCAATCATGGTCAGTTCGATGCGGTCGGGCTTGGCTTTTCGCACCCAAACATCAACACTTTGACCGACCTGCACCACGTCTTCGACGCGTTTGACAGGTTCAGCCTGAAGTTGGGAAATGTGTACGATGCCTGGAACGGGTTGCCCGATGTCGAGTATTGCCCCCGCGAGAGTGGTTTTTACTACTTTCCCTGTTAACCGAGTTTTTGGCTTGATCTCGGTTTCAGGGGCTGTGTTTTCTGCCGGATTGCTCATAGATTTTCTCCTGATAGACGTAATAATACCGAAGTTTGATTATACCGTAAAAGATTTTAAAGTCAATTATTTTTCTCTGGTGATTACCCACATCTTTGCTCCACCCGGCAAAGCGACATAAGTGTCGCGCTACATTGTGCGACACTTATGTCGCTTTGTCCACAGAACGAAAGGTGGGTAGCGTTAAATTTGCTTTGTGTTGCGGGCAGAAGCAAACGCTTTTGGTGGGTGGGCATATTTTTCTTGCTGGGTAAATTTCCGATTCGGATGACTGGCTTTGACAGAACGGAAAAACAGTCGTATTATTTTGTAGGAAACGGAAATCGGAAGAGATAATTATGTATAAAATCGACAAAACCGATGTGCAAATTATCAACCTGTTGATGGACGATGGCCGCATGAACGCTTCCGAAGTTGCCCGCGCGGTGGGCAATATTTCTGAGCGGGCGGTGCGCTATCGCATTGACCGCATGGTCGAAAATGACATTATCAAAATCAGCGCGGTGGTCAACCCGAAGGCGCTGGGCATCAACGTTGTGGCCGATGTCTGGCTGGCTTGTGACGCGGATGCCATCATGGACGTGGCGCGCCGCATGGCGGAACTCCCAAATATCAGTTATGTGGCCTGCTCCATCGGCGAGACCGATGTCAGCGTCCAAATTCTGGCGCGCGATACCGCAGAAGTGTATCGCTTTGTAACGGAGGTGATAGGTAAGTCGCCCGGGGTACGCAAGACAACTACGTCCATTGTCCCCCTGGTGCTCAAGGACGTGTACCAGTGGCGCATCCCCCAAGGGGTTGTGGAAGAGTAGCGAAAATTGAAAAGGAGATACCATGAAAAATTTCAGCAAAAGCCAGGCTTTACAAAAGCGGGCGCAGCAAGCGACTCCACTGGGCGTTAACTCCAACTTCCGTTACTGGGGCGAGGGAGTGACTCCGTATGTTCAAAAAGGCAAGGATGCCTATTTGTGGGATGTAGACGGCAACAAATACATTGATTATCGCATGGCGTTTGGCCCGATTATTTTGGGCCACGCTTTCGACGAGGTGGACGACAAGGTTGCCAGTGAAATTCGTCAGGGCGTGCTGTTTGCCATGACCGGCGAACTGGAAATCGAAGTCGAGGAAATGATTATCAAGATGGTCCCCGGCGTGGACATGGTGCGTTTGGCCTGCTCCGGCACCGAGGCGACGATGCACGCCATCCGCGTGGCGCGCGCCTTCACTGGGCGCGAGATGATTCTCAAGTTCGAGGGCAATTATCACGGTTTCCACGACAACACCCTGTGGAGCACTTACGCCCCGGTCGAATCCTACGGCAACGCCCGCTCGCCGATTCCGATTCCGTCCTCCTCCGGCATCCCGCGCCCGCTGGGGCAGTTGATTGTGACGCTGCCCTTCAACGACCGCCAGGCGTTTGAGCGCGCCATGTTTACGTACGGTCATCAAATCGCCGCGGTGATTACCGAACCCTGCCAGGGAAATTGCGGCGCCATCTTGCCGCAGCCTGGCTTTTTGGAATTGATTCAACAAAAATGCGCGGAATATGGCGCATTGTTCATTCTCGACGAAGTGAAAACTGGTTTTCGCATTGGCAACGGCGGCGCACAGGAATTCTACGGCCTGCAGCCCGACCTGATGGCCTACGCCAAGGCGCTCGGCAATGGCTACCCGGCGGCGGCGTTTGGCGGCAAAAAAGAGGTGATGAGCATCATCGGTCACGGCGTGGCGCAGGGTGGAACGTACACCAACAACAAACCCGGCGTGGCCGGGGCCTGGGCGACGCTCAAAATTTTGCAGGAAAAGCCGATTTTGAAAACCATTCAACAGCGCGGACAGCGTCTGATGGACGGGATTGACCAGATTCTCAGCGAGGCCGGGCTGGTTCACTGCATGAACGGCTACCCGGCCATGTTCACCTACGCCCTCGGCGTGGAAAAAGTCACCAGTCAGCGCGATTGGAACGCCAGCGACAAAGACCTCTATCTGAAAATCATCGGCGAACTGATTGAGCGCGGCGTGATGCCCGACATGGACGCCCGCGAACCCTGGTTCCTGTCTTATTCGCATAGCGACAAAGACATTGACGACACGCTGACCGCTTTCCGCGAAGCAGTCAGGGAGAGTAAATAAGTCGTTACTCGGTTGACCAGTTATCCAGTTGTTCAGTTGTTCAGTTGTTCAGTTATCCAGTTATCCAGTTGTTCAGTTATCCGGTTGTTCAGTTGTTCAGTTATCCAGTTGTTCAGTTGACGCCAAACCGGACAACCGCCAAACCGGACAACCGGACAACCGTCAACCCGCAAAGGATTTTCAATGACAAAACTAACTTCCAAACAAATTGTTGACCTGAGCAGGGAATACACCTTCTTCTCATGGTCCATTCAGTCGCAAGTCAACCCCATTCCGGTCGGCAAGGCCGAAGGCGTTTATTTTTGGGATACCGACGGCAATCGCTATCTCGATTTTTCTTCGCAGTTGATGAACACCAACATCGGCCACCAGCACCCCAAAGTGGTCAAAGCCATTCAAGACCAGGCCGCGCAAATTTGCTTTGTTCACCCCGGCAACACCACCGAAGTCCGCGCCCTGCTGGGTAAAAAACTGGCCGAAGTGACGCCCGGCAACTTGAAAAAAACCTTTTTTGCGCTGGGCGGCTCGGAAGCCAACGAAAATGCCATCAAACTGGCGCGTTTTTACACCGGACGCCACAAAATTTTGGCGCACTACCGCTCGTATCACGGCGCAACCCACGGTTCGATTGCCCTGACCGGCGACTACCGCCGTCTGGCGGTGGAACCGGCCATGCCCGGCGCGGTGCATTTTCTCAACCCGTTCTGCTATCGCTGCCCGTTTGGGCAAAAACCCGATTCCTGCCAGCGCGAATGCGTCAGCCACCTCGAGGAAGTCATCCAGTACGAAGGCCCCGACAAAATCGCCGCCATTATCATGGAGGGCGTTGTCGGCTCGAACGGCCTGCTCGTGCCGCCCGCCGATTACTGGCCGCGTGTGCGCGAAATTTGCGACAAGTACGGCATTCTGCTGATTGCCGACGAGGTGATGAGCGGCTGGGGCCGCACCGGCCAATGGTTCGCGGTGGACAACTGGAAGGTTGTCCCCGACATCATCACCACCGCCAAAGGCATCACCAGCGGCTACATGCCGCTCGGCGCGGTGATTGTCTCCGACAAAATCGCCGAGTTTTTTGACGACAAATATCTCTACGCCGGGCTGACCTACAACGGCCACGCCCTGGCGCTGGCGGCGGCGCTGGCAACCATTCAGGTTTATGAAGATGAAAAACTGATTGAGAATTCGCGCACCCTGGGCGTTTACCTCGCCCAAAGGCTGGCGGCGCTCAAAGAGAAGCACCCCGCTGTCGGCGATGTGCGCGCCATCGGGCTTTTTTCCACGCTCGAGCTGGTGCAAAACCGCGCCAGCAAGCAAATCATGCTTGCCAGTGTGATGGGCGAGGTGAGCAAATTCCTGCGCCAAAATGGCCTGTTCACCTTCATCATGGCGAACAAAATGGGCAGCATGCTTTTCATCGTCCCGCCGCTCTGCATCACCAAAGAGCAACTTGACGAAGGCCTGGCGATTGTGGACAAGGCGCTGGAAATTGCGGACGAGAAGGTAGACGGAAGAGAGTAGACAAGTAGACAAGTAGACAAGTAGACAAGTACTTGTTTCCTTGTTTACTGACCCAAAGGAAAAACGTATGCAAAAAATTCTCAATTACATCAATGGTGAATGGCTTGACCCTGCCGGAGTGGAATATTTTGACGTGCTCAACCCGGCCAGCGGGGCACTGATTGCGCGCACCCCGCTCAGCGCGGCCTCGGCTGTCGAAGCGGCGGCGCAGGCTGCAGCGGCGGCGTTCCCCGCCTGGCGGCGGACTCCCGTTCAGGAGCGGGTGCAATATCTCTTCAAACTGCGCGATTTGCTCAAATCGAATCTGGATGAAATTTCCCGCGCCATCACTGACGAGTGCGGCAAAACCTTTGAAGAATCCAAAGCCGAGATGGTGCGCGCCATCGAAAATGTCGAAGTGGCCTGCGGCATGCCCATGATGGTCAAGGGCGAAATTGTGGAAGATATTGCCCCCGGCATTGACGAAATTTTGCTGCGTCAGCCGGTGGGCGTTTGCGCCACGATTGCGCCCTTCAACTTCCCCGGTATGATTGTCTTTTGGTATTTCCCCTACGCGCTGGCGGCGGGCAACACCTACATCGTCAAGCCATCTGAAAAAGTCCCGGCCACGATGCAGGTCATTTTCCGGCTGATTGAGCAGGCCGGGTTTCCAAAAGGCGTCATCAACCTGGTGAACGGTGCCAAAGAAACGGTGGACGCCATTCTCGACCACCCGCAAATCCGCGCGATTACGTTTGTTGGCTCGACCAACGTGGCGAAATATATCTACAGCCGCGCCGCCGCCAATGGAAAACGGGTGCAGGCGCAGGGCGGCGCGAAAAATCCGGTCATCATTTTGCCGGATGCCGATATGGACATGGCCGTGCGCATTACCGCCGATTCGGCTTTCGGCTGCGCCGGTCAGCGCTGTTTGGCGACCTCGCTGGCGATTACGGTAGGCGAGGCGCGCAATGCGTTTACCGAGGCGATTTGTGACGCCGCCGCCAGCCGCACGGTCGGTTATGGGCTGGAGAGCGGGATTCAGATGGGGGCGGTGATTAACGCCGCCAGCAAAGCCCGCGTCGAGCAGCTGATTGGCGTTGGCGCGGCGGAGGGTGCCGGTCTGCCGGTGGATGGACGCGGAACGCGCATCCGCGGCTATGAGAATGGCTTTTTCGTGCGCCCGACGATTTTGACCGATGTTCAGCCAGGCAGTGAAATTTGGAAAACCGAAATTTTTGGCCCGGTCTTGAGCCTGATGCACGTCAATACGATTGATGACGCGATTGCGCTGGCAAACAGCCATGTGTACGGCAATCAGGCCAGCCTGTTCACGTCGAGCGGCGCGGCGGCGCGCAAATTCCGCTACGAGGTTGAGGCCGGTAACGTCGGCATCAACATTGGCGTGGCCGCGCCGATGGCATTTTTCCCCTTCAGCGGCTGGAAAAATTCATTCTTTGGCACGCATCACGGCCAGGCGATGGACGCGGTCGAATTTTTCACCCAGCAAAAAGTGGTGGTGGAACGCTGGCCGAAGGAATGGACGCGGAAGTTCTGATATTTAGTTATCCAGTTGTCTAGTTATCCAGTTATCCGGTTGTCCGGTTGTCCGGTTGCTGGAAAACCGGATAACTGCTCAACTGGCAAACCGGAAAATTGAAAAACCGGAAAATTGAAAAACTGGAAAACTGGATAACTGGATAGCTGGAAAACTGGATAACTGGAGACTCTATGAAAAATTTACAAAACGCGCAAGCCTACGCTGAAAAATGGCTGGAAATCATCCAGCAACCCAACCGCCCGGACGAAGCCCAGGCCAAATGGATTATCGAAGAATCGCTGCACAACTTTGGCGAACATTTCAACCGCGGCTGGCTCGACTACCGCAAATCGGTGACGCAGGCCGGGCAGTGGGCGGCGGTCGAGTGGACCGGGCGCGGCGCTACCTTTGAGGATGTGTTGGGGCGCAAATACGTTGACTTTTTGGGCGGCTTCGGCATGATGGATTTGGGCTGGAGCCACCCCGAAGTCGTCGCCGTGGTGCAGGCGCAGTTACAGCGCACGCCGATGCCCAGCCAGGAATTGATTGACCCGCTGCGCGGCGTGCTGGCAAAACTGCTGGCCGAAATCACCCCCGGCGATTTAAAATACAGCTGGTTCGCCGCCAGTGGCACCGAAGCCATCGAAGCGGCCATCAAACTCGCCAAGGTTTACACCCAAAAACCGGCTTTCATCGTCGCGCTCAAGGCTTTTCACGGCAAGACGATGGGCGCGCTTTCGATGATGGGCAAAGCCGACTACCGTCAGCCTGCCGGAATGTTGTACGGCGGCCCGGTGTACCACGTTCCGTTTGGCGACGCCGCAGCGGTGGAACGCCAGCTGGAAACCTGCAAACAAATCGGCGTGGGCGTGGCCGCCGTGCTGATGGAACCGATTCAGGGCGAGGCGGGCGCCATCGTGCCGCCGGATGATTTCTGGCCGAGAATCCGCGAGGCGACGAAGAAATATGGCGCCCTGCTGATTGCGGACGAAGTGCAGACCGGCCTGGGGCGCACCGGCAAACTGTGGGGCGTTGACCACTGGAACGTCGTCCCCGACATCCTTGCCACCGCCAAATCGCTGGGCGGCGGCGTCATGCCGATTTGCGCCGTCAGCACCACCGAAGAAATTTTCCAGGTTTTCATGTCGCCCAACCCGTTTTTGCAGACCACCACCACCGGCGGCGGCGCGCTGGCCTGCTCGGCGGCGATTGCGGCCATTCACGTCACCGTGCGCGACCGGCTGTGGGAGGCCGCCGCCGCGAAGGGTGATTTCATTCTGAAGCATGTGCGTGAACTGGCTGAGAAATATCCGCAGGTTTACAAAGGCGTCACCGGCAAAGGCCTGCTGATTGGTCAACATTTTCAGACGCCGGAAATTGGCGGGGCGGTGGCGGCGAATCTCTTCAAGCGCGGCGTGCTCGTTGCTGGCACGCTGACCAGCGCTCAGACGATTCGCATCGAGCCGCCGCTCGTCATCAGCCCGGAGGAAATCAACTTCGGCTTGGCTGCGCTGGATGAGGCAGTGGCGGCGGTGGCGCTCGACCTGCCCGAAATGGCAGTACAATGAAAAAATCAATTTCCAAAGGAGCAGTGGATGAGCGAATTTGCGGTTGAACTGCGCGACGTGGTGAAAACGTTTGCGACCCCGGAAGGTGGCAAACTAAACGCCGTTGACCATGTGGATATGCACATCCGGCAGGGTGAATTTTTCTCCATGCTGGGCTCGTCGGGCTGTGGCAAAACCACCTCCCTGCGCATGATTGCCGGTTTCGAGTGGCCGACCGAAGGCGAGGTTTTTATTGACGGTCAGCCGCAGGGACGCAAGCCGCCCTTTCAGCGCCCGGTCAATACTGTTTTTCAAAGTTACGCCCTCTTCCAGCACATGACCGTTGCCCAAAATGTGGCCTTCGGCCTGGAAATGGACAAGGTGGATGTGAACGAAATCAACCGCCGGGTGAGCGAGGCCCTGGCGATGGTTAAGTTGAACGGCATGGAAAAACGTTCCCCGCGCCAGCTTTCCGGCGGACAGCAGCAGCGCGTCGCCCTGGCGCGCGCCCTCGTCAAACGCCCCAAAGTGCTCCTGCTGGATGAGCCGCTCGGCGCGCTGGATTTGAAATTGCGCAAGGAAATGCAGTTGGAACTGAAAGCGCTCCAACAGGAAGTGGGCATCACCTTCGTTTTTGTGACGCACGACCAGGAGGAAGCCCTGACGATGAGCGACCGCATCGCCGTGATGAGTCGTGGCAAAGTGCTGCAAATTGGCGCGCCGGTTGAAATTTACGAGCGCCCCAACTGCAAATTTGTGGCCGATTTCATTGGCGAGACCAACATTCTGACGGGGCAGGTGCGCTCGGTAGACGGAACCCATCTCAAGGTCTACGTCCCCGACCTGGAAGCGGAAGTCAGCGCCGTGGCCGAGTCGCAGTTTCAGCCGGGGCAGCCGGTGCATCTCTCCATCCGCCCCGAAAAAATTCGCCTGGCCGAAGAACGCAGCCTCAACGAAAACTGTTTCGCCGGAAACGTCATCCAGTCGGCCTACATTGGCTCGGATACGCGCGTCAAGGTCAAAGTCGGCAAAATCGTCCTCAAAGTTTGGGAGCAAAACCACATCTCCACCCTCGACCCAGACGCCTACTTTCAGCAAAACGAACAGACCTGGGCGACGCTCTTCCCCGAAAACACGCTGGTGCTGCCGTTTGAGGAGGGCTGACCATGTTTCAGCGATTACGGGAAGATAAAGCCTTGCAAGGCACGCTGCTCATCCTGCCCACGCTGGCAGTGATGGTTGGCCTGCTCATCATCCCCCTGGGGCTGACGTTAATTATCAGCTTCGGCCAGCGCACGGCAGATGGCGGCGTGATTTACACCTTCACGCTGGATAATTATCTGCGGCTGGTAGGGATAACCCCTGGTTGTGGCTTCAAATCAGAGTGTTTTGACCCGCTCTATGCCAATATCTTGTGGCGCTCGCTGACGCTGGCGCTGCAAACCACCGCGCTGGTGATTTTGCTGGCCTACCCGCTTTCGTACTTCATCGCCCGCGCGCCGCTCAAACGCCGCAACACCTTTCTCTTTATGGTGCTGGTGCCGCTCTGGACGAATTTCGTCATCCGCGTTTACGCCTGGATGATGATTTTACGCACGCAGGGCGTGCTGAATGGCATTTTGGGCTGGCTGGCGAATTTACTCGGCCTGCCGTTTGTGCCGCTGGAAATGCTCTACACGCCGAGCGCCGTGCTGGTGGGCATGGTCTACGAATTTCTGCCCTTCATGATTTTGCCGATTTACACCTCGCTCGAAAAAATTGACCCGGCCCTGTACGAAGCCGCCGCCGATTTGGGCGCCAACGCCGCGCGAACCTTTCTGCGCGTCACCCTGCCGCTTTCGATGCCGGGCATCGTCGCCGGGACGATTTTGGTCTTCATCCCGGTCATGGGAACCTTCATCGTTTCCGATATTCTCGGCGGGCGGCAGGTCATCTTAATCGGCAACCTGATTCAGCGGCAGTTCCTTGATGCGCGCGACCCAACCTTCGGTTCGGCGGCTTCGCTCATTCTGATGGTGATGACGCTGATTGTGACCTACTTCTACACGCGCAAGTTTGGCTTCGGAGAGGAGATTGTCGCCGTATGAACCCCAACCGCCGTTCTCCCTTTGTCAATCTGATGACGATTTTGGTGTATGGGTTCCTTTACCTGCCCATTATCGTTCTGATTACGTTTTCGTTTAACGCATCCAAAACCAACATCACTTTTCAGGGCGTGGTCAGCCAGGTTGGACCGCTCAAAATGCAGGGCAGTTTGGTGGTACAAAGCCCGTGCGGGCCGTTTCACTGGTTTTGCGAACTTGGCAAGAACAAAGATGTGCTCAATGCCGCTCGCAACACGCTGACGATTGCCGTCACGTCCACCATCATCTCGGCGCTGATTGGGACGATGGCGGCGCTGGCCTTGCAGCGCTATAACTTTCGGCTGAAACCGTTTTCGCAGTTGTCGCTGTACATTCCGATCGTCATCCCCGAAATTGTGATGGGCATCGGCATTCTGACGCTTTTCAGCCAGCTCTTCACTTTTCTCAATTCCGCGCTTGGCCTGACGGGTGACGCGCGCCTGGCGCTAGGCATTGGCACGGTCATTCTCTCGCACATCGCCTTCAGCGTGCCGTTTGTGACGCTGGTGGTGCAGGCGCGTTTGCAGGGCTTCGACCAGTCTTTTGAAGAAGCCGCCATGGATTTGGGCGCCAACGAACTGGTCACGTTTTGGCGCGTCACCCTGCCGATGCTGCTGCCGGGCGTGCTTTCCGGCGCGCTGATGGCGTTCACCCTCTCGCTGGATGATTTTGTCATCACGTTTTTCACCAACGGCCCCGGCTCGACCACTTTGCCGATTTACGTTTACGGCCTGTTGCGGCGCATCATCACCCCACAGGTTAACGCGCTTTCCACCGTCTGGATTCTGTTAATTTTCAGCGCGGTCTTCCTGCTTCAGCGCCTGCAATCACGGCAGGCATAAAATACCCATTATGGGCGGGCGGTTTTTCGTAATCGCTCGTTGAGAAACATTCATCACCAAAGGAGAAGAAATGAACAAAAATGCTTTTTGGAAGTTGCTTTCAGCCTTGATGGTCTTTGGGCTGATTCTCTCGGCCTGTGGCCCTGCCGCCGCGACCGATGTTCCCGCCGCCGCGACCGATGTTCCTGCCGCGGCGACCGATGTTCCCGCTCCGGCGGAAATCGTCACCTCATCGGGCTTTGTCTGCCCCCTGCCCGACCAGAAAATGGAAATCACCTCGAAGGAACTCAATCTGTTCGTGTGGACGGAATACATCCCGCCGGAATGGAAAGAATGCTTCACCCTGGTCTATGGCGTCACCATCAACCATGATGAATATTCTTCCAACGAGGAAATGTACGCCAAGCTGAACGCTGGCGGCACCAACTACGACCTGGTTCAGCCCACTGATTACATCGTGGCGCTGATGGTGCGCGGCGGCCTGCTCCAAAAGCTCGACCAGAGCAAACTGGCGCAAGTCTACGCAGAGATGGACCCGAACTACATGAACCTGGAGTTCGACCCCGGTAACGTGTACACCCTGCCCTACCAGGCCGGTACCGACGCCATCATCTACAATGCCGATAAAGTTTCCACCCCGCCCACCAAATGGGCCGACCTGTGGAATCCAGACTACGCGGGCCGCATGGTTTTCCTCGACGACTCGCGCGTGGTGATTGGTTTCACCCTGCTGACGCTGGGCTACGACCCGAACACGACCGACCCCGCCAAACTGGATGAAGCCAAAACCAAGCTGATGCAGCTGATTCCCAACGTCAAACTCTTCGACAGCGACAGCCCCAAAACCGCCCTGATTGCTGGGGACGTGGACCTGGGCATGACCTGGACTGGCGAGGCTTTCCTGGCGCAACAGGAAAACCCGGCGTTTACCTACGTTTACCCCACCGAAGGCGCGATTCTCTGGCAGGATAACTGGGCCATGCCGGCCGGTGCGCCGCACGCCGACGCGGCCTATGCCTGGCTGGCCTACACCATGCAGCCCAATATGTTCTGGCTGATGCTGCGCGACTTCCCCTACATCAACCCCAACAAAGCCGCGCTCGACTTTGCCAAGGACAACCAGCCCGATTTGTACGGGCCATACATGGCTTCGCCCATCACCAACGTGCCCGTGGACGCCATCAAGAACGGTCACCGCATCCAAGATGTCGGCGAGGCGCTGCCGCTTTATGACCAACTGTGGACGGAAGTGAAGGGCGGCCAGTAAGTTCGGACGCAAATGAGTTAAACGAAAAAAGATGGGCTGGTCAAAAACCAGCCCATCTTTTTTCGTTTGATTTAGCGTCTACGCTCGAAGCCGCCACGTCCGCTGCCGCCGCGGTCATCGCGGCCACGTCCGCCACGGTCACCGCCGCCGCCAGGACGTCCGCCACCGCTCGGCTTGCGGTCGTGCTCGCGGGCTTCTTCGGCGGTCCAGCCTTCTAGCACGGCCTGGCGTGACAGGCGAATCTTGCCCGCCGGGTCAACATCCACCACCATCACGGTCAGTTCATCGCCCACGTTGCAGATGTCTTCGACTTTGTTGACGCGCTCGCTGTCGAGCTGCGAAATGTGAACCAGGCCGTCCATGCCGGGCAGAATTTGCACGAAGGCGCCAAAGGCTTCCACGCGCATGACCTTGCCAGTGTAGATGCGGCCAATTTCGGCGGTTTCGCCCAGCGATTCGACCCGCGCGCGCGCAATTTCCGCGCCGACGCCGTCGGTGCTGGCGATGTACACCGTGCCGTCTTCCTGTACGTCAATTTTGACTTTGGTTTCTTCTTGCAGGGCGCGGATGTTTTTGCCGCCCGGGCCAATCAACGCGCCGATTTTGTCCACCGGAATTTTGACGGTGATGATGCGCGGGGCGTGCGGTTTCAACTCAGCGCGTGCCTGGGGCAGCACTTCGAGCATTTTGCCGAGGATGAAGAGCCGCGCTTCGTGCGCCTGCCCGAGCGCTTCTTTCATCATCTGCGTGCTCAGGCCGCTGATTTTGATGTCCATTTGCAGGGCGGTGATGCCTTGCGCGGTTCCGGCGACTTTGAAATCCATGTCGCCGAGGTGGTCTTCGGTGCCTTGGATGTCGGTCAGAATCTTGTAGCGTCCGGTCGCGTCGGTGACAAGCCCCATCGCCACACCGGCTACCGGGGCTTTAATCGGCACACCGGCGTCCATCAGCGCCAGGGTAGAGCCGCAGACGGAGGCCATCGACGAGGAACCATTCGAGGCCAGCACTTCGCTCACCAGGCGCAGGGTGTAGGGGAAACTTTCCTCGGCGGGAATGACCGGCTCGAGGGCGCGTTCTGCCAGGGCGCCGTGACCAATTTCGCGGCGCGACTGCCCACGCAGGGGTTTGACTTCGCCGGTGCAGTAGGGCGGGAAGTTGTAGTGGTGCATGTAGCGTTTGCTGTCCACCGGTGAGAGGTTGTCCAGCTCTTGCGCTTCGCCCAACGTGCCGAGGGTTGCCAGCGTGAGTACCTGCGTCTCGCCGCGGGTGAACAGGCCGGAGCCGTGCGCGCGCGGGCTGAGGCCGACTTCGCACCAAATTGGGCGGATTTCGGTCACGGCGCGCCCATCGGGGCGTTTGCCCATGCTGAGGATGCGTTCGCGCACGACGGCGCCTTCGGCCTCGCTGAAAGCAGTTTTGACGTCTTTTTCTACCGGGGCGGATTGTTCGCTGGTGCAAAATTCAGCAATCAGCGCGGTTTGGATGGCGTCCATGCCGTTGTAGAATTCGGCTTTAGCGAGCGGTTTGTCGAGCAGTTCGTTCATCGGCCCACTGACGCGGGCCAGGACGCGCTGGTTCAAGTCATCGGCGGCGTTGGAGAAGGAGGCTTCGCGTTTGGCCTTGCCGACTTCGGCGGTCATTTTGAGTTGCGCGTCAATAATCGGCTGAATGGATTTGTGGCCCAATTCCAGCGCGGCGGCCATGACGTCTTCGGGGATTTCATTCGCGCCGCATTCGACCATCAGGATGGCGTTGCGCGTACCGGCCAGGCGCAGGTCGAGGTCGGAGGCTTCGATTTCGGCGAAGGTCGGGTTGATGACGAATTCGCCGTTGACGCGGCCAATGCGCACCGCGCCGACCGGCCCGCCCCAGGGGATGTCGGAAATCATCACGGCGGCGGAGGCGGCGTTAATCGCCAGCACGTCGAGCGGGTTGATGCCGTCGGCGGAGAGTGAGAACATCATCACCTGCACTTCGTTGCGCATGCCGTGTTGGAAAAGCGGGCGCAGCGGGCGGTCGGTGAGACGCGCTGTTAGAATGGCTTCGGTGCTGGGGCGGCCTTCACGCCGGAAGAAGGAGCCGGGAATTTTGCCGCCCGCGTACAGGCGTTCTTCATATTCCACGCTGAGCGGGAAAAAGTCAATGCCATCGCGTACGCCGCCCATGGTGGCGGCGGCGAAAACAATCGAGTCACCCAATTGGATGGTGACTGCGCCGCCAGCCTGGGCGGCCAATTTGCCGGTTTCAAAAGTGATGGTGTGCGTTCCCACCACAGCCGAATAGCGTTTTGCTTCGGGTTTCATAGGTTGTTGATCTCCTTGGTGCGCAAGATTTTGCTTGCGTTCCCATAAGTTTCCCCGCTTCAGGGACTGAAGACTGCGGACAAACGAGTTGTTCGCACTATTCAATTCCTGACGGGGACGATGATTAAAAAGGCCCTAAAGGCCGGGTGACCTTTAGGGCCTCACGTTCACTTACTTGGTGCGGCGCAGGGACAGTTTTTCGGTGACGGCCAGGTAGCGCGCATAATCGTTCTTGCGCATGTAGGCCAGCAGGCGGCGGCGGCGGCCAACCATGCTTAATAGACCATGCCGGCACGATTCATCGTGCTTATTGGCGCGCAGATGCTCAGTCAGTTGAGCGATGCGTTTGGTCAAAATTGCTACCTGAACTTCCGGCGAACCGGTGTCGGTGTCGTGGCGGTGAAAACCGCCGATCACCTCGGTTTTTACTTCCTTATTGAGTGACATGACGTTTGCTTCTCCTTTCTAAAAGATGGTGCAGGTCTCCATGCCTCAAGCGCTTACCGGGGGCAGGACCAGTCACGGGTTGTCATTATACCAAAGATTTCGGCGTTATAATCGCCCCATGCACTTGACCAACGCCCTCTACCGCGTCATGCTCCTCATCCGTCGCTTTGAAGAACGCGCTTTGTTGGAGTTTTCCACGGGGAAACTCTTTGGCACCACCCATGCCTACATCGGCCAGGAAGCCAATGCCGCCGCGCTTTTTTCCCTGACAGATTCCGGCGATGTTGTCTTCAGTAATCATCGTTGTCATGGTCACTTCATCGCCTACGGCGGCGACCCCTATGCCCTGGCCGCCGAGTTGATGGGAAAGGCCACGGGTCTTGTTGGCGGGCGCGGTGGCAGTCAGCACATTCACTGGCGCAATTTTTATTCCAACGGCATTCAAGGTGGCATCGTCCCGGTGGCAACTGGCATAGCATTGGCCGAGAAATTGCAAAAAACCGGCAAAATCGCCATCGTTTTTCTCGGTGATGGCACGTTGGGCGAAGGCGCTGTGTATGAAAGCCTCAACCTGGCCGCGCTCTGGCAAATTCCCGTGCTTTACGTCGTCGAAAATAACCGTTACGCCCAAACCACGCCGATCGAAAACGGGGTTGCTGGTTCCATCGCGGCGCGCTTTCAGGCTTTTGGAATAAAAACCTGGGAGATGGCCTCCAGCGACGTATTGGAACTGCGACCTGGGCTGAATGAGGCTCTTCAGCATGCGCGCGCCAGCGGACTCCCGGCGGCCTGTATTTTGCACACCCACCGATTTGCCGCCCACAGCAAAGGTGACGATCCGCGTCCGCGCGAGGAGATTGCCAGAATCCGCGCTGCATACGACCCGCTGACGCTTCATGCCCCGCGCGTGGAGTCCGTTGCCCGCGCCGCCATCGAAGCCGAAGTTACCTCTGTTGTCCAAGACGCCTTCACCCGTGCCGCATCTGACCCATTTCCGACCCTTTCCAATTGACACTCAACATGACAACCATTCTGATTATCGAAGATATTCCTGACAATGCCGAATTGGCGCGTAAGGCGCTGACAGCTGGCGGGTATGCCACTTTGCACGCGCCTGACGCCGAAAGCGGTCTGCAAATGGCGCAAGGCCTCCAGCCCGATTTGATTCTGCTCGATTTGGGTTTACCCGACTACGACGGCCAAACCCTGGCCGGTTGGCTGCGCGCCGACCCGCAAACCGCCGCCATTCCCATCGTCGCTTTCACCGCCTGGCCGGAGGAAACTGCTCGTCAAATGGCCGTCACTTATGGCTGTCGGGGGTACATTGCGAAGCCCATTGTGCGCGTGAACGATTTTCTTGCCAAAATTGCCTCGTTTTTGAAAACAAATTAATATGGTACTGCCCCCCGCTTCTGAAGTACAGTTGATTGCGGCCAGTCAATTCAGCATTGAGCAATTGACCGCCATTTACAATCAGACTCGTGTAGATTATTTGATTCCCATGCCGATGAACGCCGCCCGTCTGCAAGAATACATCAGCACCTATGACGTGGATTTGCCGCACTCGCTGGTTGCCGCCACGCCTGAAGGTGAATTGCTCGGCGTTGCCATGCTTGGCGTGCGCAAACAGCGCGCCTGGATTACACGCCTGGGTGTTCTCCCGGTGACCCGCCGGCATGGCGCTGGCTGGGCGCTGGTTTCGGGCTTGTTGGAGCAGGCCGCCGACGTGGGGCTGGATTTTGCCATGCTCGAAGTGATTAAAAACAACGCCCCTGCGCATCAACTTTTTCTCAAACTTGGCTTTCGTGAAATTGGAGAATTGCTGGTCCTGCGGCGTTCGCCGACAATTCCACCGCCCGACCCGGTTATCGCTGACGCCCAACGACTTGACCGCGCCGATGCCCTGGCGTTGCTGGGGCGCGAACGTGATTTTCAGCCCTGGACGAACCAATCGGAAACTTTGTTTAATGCCCAGGATGTCTCCGGCTTGCACGTTACACTGGCAGATGGCAGTCGCGGCTGGCTGGTCTATCAGCGCCAAAAATTCACTCTGACGCGCTTTGCCTACGCCACCGAAGTCGGCGACCCGGCCCAGGTGGCCTGCGCTTTTCTCTCGCATCTGCATTACCAGTATCCGCGGCTCGATACCCAGGTTGAAAATATCCGTGTGGACGACCCGCATTTACCCGCTTTTTATGCCATGGGGTATATCGAATCTTTTCGCCGTATCGAAATGTGGCGCGGCGAAGCGCCGTTGTTTTTATAACTTACAATTTGTGAGTCAAGCATGACTTCTCCCACCCTAAAAATTATTGACGAAAAATATCAGCACCAGCGTCAGGCGCTTGCCGCGCTCCCCTTGCCGGTTTTAATTCTGTCTGCTGACGGGCAAGTCATCGAGGCGAATCGGCGGTTTCGAGAGCATTTTCCCTTTGCGTCAGGACAGAAAAATGAGTTTTGCGATACGGTCGGATGGCAAAAATTGTTAGAATTATTACACCAGCGCGGTTTTTTGGAGGAATACCCGCTCGGCGTGACGGATGCGGATGGACGCGTTGCATCGGTTTTGCTTTCGGCCTATCCTCTTGACGTGGATGGCGAAAAGGCCTTCATCATCTTAATGATGGATGCAACTCACGAAAAGAAGATACAGACCGATTTTACTCGTCAAATTGAACGCCTGAACGCCCTCTACAGCGTCAATCAAGCCGTTGTCAGTGGCCTCGATTTGGACGGCATTCTTAAAATGCTGGCTCAAAAAGCCGCTGAACTGTTGGATGTGGACGCTGTTTCCGTTCTCCTGTTTGATAGCGAGACCCAAACGCTGGAATTTGCTGTTCGTCAGGGTTTTCACACGGATGCGATTAAATTTACCAGACTGAAGGTGGGATCAGGTTTGGCTGGGCGCGCCGCTCAAGAGCGCTCAATTGTTCACATCTCCAATCTGGCGGAACTAAACGGCAACTCTGCTTTGGTGAAGGCGCTGATAGGCGAACAGTTTGTGGCCTACTACGGCATTCCACTCATCTCGCAGGGTGAACTGCTCGGCGTAATGGAAATCTTTCACCGCGCCGAACTCACTGTCAGCCCGGATTGGTTGATATTTCTGCAAACTCTGGCCGGGCAGGCCGCCATCGCCATCCGCAACGCGCACATGTTCCAGACCGCCCGCCAAAATTTGGATGAAATTAACGCCCTCTATAAAATCAATCAAGACCTGATTGCCAGTACCGACCCTGGCACCCTGATGAAAAACGTGGTTGACCTGCTTCAGGCCAATTTTGGCTATTATTATGTTCAGGTCTTCGTGCGCGATGCCAAAACTGGCGATTTTGTCATGCGCGAGGGCAGCGGCGAAATTGGTCAAAAAATTAAGAACTTGGGCTACCGGCTGGCGCCCGGCGCGGGGTTGGTGGGTTTTACCGCCGAAACCGGCAAACCGTTTCTGACCAATGACGTGGAACAGGTGATTTCTTTTGAACGTCCGCCCTTCCTGATTGGCACCCAATCTGAACTGGCGGTTCCCATTCGCGCCGCCGGACAGTTTCTCGGGCTGCTCGACGTTCACCAGACGCCGCCGCTCCTGCTGACCGAGCGCGACGTGCGCCTGGTTTTTACGGTAGCCGACCAGTTGGCAATTGCCCTGCAAAAAGCCAATCTTTACACCGAACTGCAAGAATCCCTGCGTCAGGAACAGGAAACCCGCGCCCAACTCATTCACAATGAAAAATTGACGGTTGCCGGGCGCCTGCTGGCCTCGGTTTCGCACGAACTCAACAACCCTATTCAGGCCATTCAAAACGCGCTTTTTTTACTGAAATCGGAAAATCTTTCAGCGCAGGGCCGCCAGGATTTGGAAATCGTCCTGGCCGAAACTGACCGCATGGCCGCCATGCTGCAACGGCTGCGCCGCTCTTACCTTCCGGCGGGCCGCGGCGAATTTTCCCCGGTGGCGCTTAATGACTTGGTTGACGAAGTATCCATGCTGGTCGCTACTCACCTGCGACACAGCCAGATTTCCTTTGAGTTTCACCCCGACCCCGACCTGCCGCTGGTTTTGGGCAGCGAAGACCAACTGCGGCAGGTGATTCTCAACCTGGTCATCAACGCTGTGGATGCCATGTCCTCGGGCGGCCATCTGACAATTTCCACGCAGGCAGACGAGCCGCGCGGCGAAATCCTCGTCACCATTGCCGATAGCGGCCCGGGCATCGCCCCGGAAGTTTTGCCAAAAATCTTTGAGGCATTCGTCACCACCAAGGAACACGGCTCGGGCCTCGGGCTGAATATTTGCTCCCAAATCGTTCAGGCGCATCAGGGGCGCATCAGCGCCGAAAACAACCCGCAGGGCGGCGCCACCTTCTTCGTTTGGCTGCCCGCTGCCGGAGCGGAGGCCGAATGACTCTCAGCGGGAAAATTCTCATCGTGGATGACGAAGCCGTTCTGCGGCAGACGCTGGCGCGTATTCTTCAGCAGGCCGGGTTGGAGGTGACGATCGCTGAAAACGCCGCCCAAGCGCTGGCCTTTTTGCAAAACACACGTTTCGACCTGGTCTACATGGATATTCGCATGCCCGGCATGCCCGGCCTCGACGCGCTCGAAGCGGCGCGCGCGCTGCAGCCTGGCCTGCCGGTGGTGCTGTTCACTGCCCAACCCGACCTGGCCTCGGCGGTGGAAGCCCTGCGGCGCGGCGCGAGCGACTACCTGCTCAAACCGCTCAAACCCGAAGTGATTCTTGAAAAAACCCAGTCCATTCTGCTTACCCAGCGCAAAGAACGCCGTAAGCGTGAAATTTTAGCGCAAATTGGAAGCCTTCAGACCGAATTAAAAGAACTTGAAATCGGCCAGGTGAATTCTTCCGCGCTTGAGATTTTCTCCGCGCCCGATGTGGAGCGTTACCTGAAGCGTGGCGCCCTGACCCTGGATATGCACACCCGCCGTTTGCTGGTCGCAGACCGGCAAGTTTCTCTACCTCCGGCCTCCTTTGACATTTTACTCGTTCTGACGCGCCATTCTCCGCGCGTGGTGGATTATCGCACGCTTTTAGCAGAGGCTCTGGGCTATCAGGTGGACGCGCGCGAAGCGCAAGAATTGGTCAAGTGGCATATCCATCACATTCGTCAGGCGATTGAACCAGATGCCAGAAATCCCATCTACCTCTTCAACCTGCGTGGGGTTGGCTACCGTTTGGTGATGGATTAAAACGGTTTTTTCCAAACTTTTGCAAACTTTTCTTTAGAAACACAATCCTTCGTTTGGTTAATTTTGGGGCAAAATGAAAGTGATGAAAACTCAACAAATATCTCCTGCTTCTGCTAAAACGCGGGTGCTCGTTGTAGACGATCACCCCAACACCGCATCTATGTTGGCGCGCGCTATTGCCCAACTGGGGCCCAAGGTCACGGTTCTTTCTGCCGACAGCGGCGAAAGCGCTTTGAAAATCACTCGTGACCAATCGGTGGATATTCTCATCACCGATATGATGATGACCGGAATCAACGGGTTAGAACTCATTGAAAAATTGCAGGCGCACCCGGCGGGCGGACCTTCCTTCACTGTTCTCGTCACTGCTTACGATATTCCCGGTTTGAAAATTACTGCGCACCGTCTTAAGGTTAATGAAGTTGTCATCAAACCTGTCCGACCAGAGCGCATTTGCCAACTGGTTGCCACTGCCATTGCCGAATTTGGCGCTGAGCCGGCAGGAGTATTGCCCGAAGTTAAACCCCAGCCTAAAATTCTGATCGCCGATGACTTGCCTGATAACGTCACTCTGCTGGTGCGCTACCTCACCAATGAGGGTTATGCCTGCCTGCAGGCCTCGGACGGGGAACAGGCGCTGGCGAAAATCCGCGCTGAAATGCCGGATTTGATTCTGCTCGACATGAACATGCCGGTCAAAGACGGCTTGCAAACCCTGCATGAGATTCGTACCGACCCGGCCATCAGCCATTTGCCGGTCATTATTCTTACTGCTGCCCGCATTGAGCCGATGGATATGCAAATGGCCTTGAACATCGGCGCGGATGATTATGTCACAAAACCCTTTGACCGGCGCGAACTGCTGGCGCGCATTCGCACCCGCTTGCGGGTCAAAGAATCTGACGATCTCATTCGCCGCCGCAATAAGGAATTGAGCCTGTTGCCAGAAATTGGCCGCGAATTGAGCGCGCATACCGATATAGACGAATTGACCCGCCTGATTTTGCGGCGCACGGTCCAAACGCTGGGCGCACTTTGGGGGCAGATTGTCTTGCTCGACCCGCAAGGAAACATCAGCCAGAAATCGTATCATTTCGCGGTAGACGAGAACCCGGACGCTGCTTTGCCAGATTTGAAGGCTTTAATTCAGCGCTTGCGTGAAACGCGCCAGGGCTTCATCATCAGCGACACGCAGCACGATCTGCGCTGGCCGGTCGTCGGGCAGAGTTCCGCCCGCTCGGTGGTGGTAACACCGCTTTTTGGCCGGACGGAATTGCTTGGCCTGCTGATTTTGGCGAATGAAACGCCAAATTATTTTCTTACTGAACACTTTCTGCTGCTACAGGCGATTGCCGGTCAGGCGGCGATTGCCATTGACAATGCGCGTCTGTTCACCCTGCTTAAAAATCAGCCCGCCGCTGGTCAGCCGAATGGCCTGAAAACGTTGACCAGCCTGATGGAACGCGCCAAAACCACCCAGATTACCCAAACCAGCGACATTCTGGAAATGGAAAATCGCAAATTTTCCACGCTGGTGAATTGGATTGACGGTCGTTACGTGGTCACCTTACGCGAAGTTACCCGCTAAAAAACAACAGGCGTAGAAAGCGTAACGGATTAAGGCACGTGTTTTCACGTTTCGCTGCCGCTGGTTTCCAATGCAGAATATACTCTGGCTAACCAAGAGCATATTTCAAATAAAGGTTTTCAATTTTCAACCTATGGAGATTCAAAATGAGAAAAAGACCCTTTCGCATTTTTCTGGTTTTTATCATCATCATCATCCTCGCTATAGCCGCAGTTTTTGTCAACGCCGCACTCCGCCGCAGTCTTAATGATAGCGAGCAGACAGCGAATTCAGTCTTGCGTCTCCAAGGGCTTGCCTATCGCCTTTCCGCTTTGGAATGGCAATCCATCAGTATGGGGCAAATGTCTTCTGAGGTTGTTGAGAGTGTGCAAACTACACGGGATGAGATGAAAAGCATCCTGGGAGAGTTGGAACGGCTTGATCCAAACTCTGAAAACCTAAGCAAGGTACGCCAGGCTTTCACAACTTACGATTCTGCCATGGTCGAAGAGTTCAAACTCATTACGGCAGGCGATTTGGAACAAGCCCACAGCCTGGACGAGGAACAAGTAGATCCAGCCTTCAATGTTTTGGCCGAAGAACTGACATCCGCCGGCGTCAGCTACAACGCAAAGGAAGCACAGGTAAAACGGGGGAGCGACCTGGGCTTTACGATCTTGCTGTTATTTATCTCCGCTGCAACCGCCTGGACATTCTGGCAGTTCCAAAAAGTGCAGGCCGCAAGCGAGCAAGAACATTTGGATGAATTTAAGGCTGTCAACTTGGAATTGGAAGCGAACCGGCAAAGACTCGAACAGCGCGTGACCGACCGCACCAAAGCGCTGGCTACCTCCACCGAAGTCAGCCGCAAACTTTCCACCATCCTCAACCAGAAAGAACTGGTGACCGAAGTGGTGAATCAAGTCAAGAACGCCTTCGGCTACTATCATACCCAGATTTATTTTTACGACGAAGCCAAAGATAATTTGGTCATGGCGGGTGGCACAGGCGAAGCCGGAGAAAAAATGCTGGCTCAATTCCACAAGGTTGCAAAGGGACGCGGCCTGGTGGGACGCGCGGCAGAAACTAACCAGCCTGTTCTGGTATCAGATACAGCCCAGAATGCGGAATGGCTGCCCAACCTATTGTTGCCCGATACCAAATCGGAAGCCGCCATCCCGATCTCCATCGGCGACCAGGTGCTGGGCGTGCTGGATGTTCAGCAAAACGTGGTGAATGGTTTGCAACAGGAGGATGTTGACGCCCTGCAATCCATTGCCAACCAGGTTGCGATTGCTGTGCAGAATGCGCGTATTTTCACCCAAGCGGAACAACAGAGACGCCAAAATGAATTAATTCTAGACTCCGCCGGGGAAGGCATCTTTGGACTGGACGAACAAGGCAATCACACGTTCGTCAACCCGATAGGGGCAGAGATGCTTGGATATTCTGTCGAAGAACTCATCGGGAAACACAGCCACACGATGTGGCATCACACCCATGCGGATGGCACTCCTTTCCCGGGAGAAGAATGTCCCATCTATTTCACGCTGAGAAACGGGGTACATAATCAAGGGGAGGAGTATTTCATCCGCAAGGATGGCAGCGGGTTCTACGTCACTTTTTCCAGTGTGCCCATTCTGGAAGATGACCGCACTGTCGGCGCAGTGGTTACTTTTGCTGATATTACTCAGCAAAAACGCGAACGCGAAATCATCGCTCAACGCGCCAAGCAACAGGAAGTGCTGAACCTGATCACCCGCAAGATCCAAAACACAACCAGCATTGATGGAGCGTTACAGATTACCGCGCGCGAACTGGGTCACGCGCTGGGGATGAAGCAGACGCAGGTGACGCTGGAGCCCGAAAATTTGGCTAACAAGCCCAAAAGCAATTAACGATTGCGGAGCATGAATATGAATATAACCTCAACTACGAATTCATCAGAACAGCGCTTTGGCTTCTGGGGTAACCTGCCCCTGGCGCGTAAATTGTTGCTGGCTTTCGGCGTATTATTCGTTTTGACCGTACTCGTCGGCATTGTCACCTTGTGGGGCTTGAATCAAACCACAACCACTTATGAAGAAGTGCTGACAAGCGATATTCAAGTCCGCACCCTCGCGGACCAATTGACGGTCAACCTTTTATCAGCCCATCGTGACGGCAAGGATTACCTCCTGCGCTGGCGTGTTCAGGGACCGGATGCGGCCTACGCAAACTATGCCACGCTTTTTGTCCAGGATGTTGCCGACATGCGCGACACTCTTAAACAACTTACCCCATTTGGAGAAGATGTAGGGACGGTCTCGACCGGTAATTACTCACAGGCGCAGTATGAAGCGGATCTCGCCGCTCTGGGGCAAAGCACGGATGCCTATGAACAAAGTTTTCTGGCGTATGCCGCCCTGACCAAAGCCAGAGGCTCTGATGAAAATACAGGTCTCGAAGGCGAGATGCGTACTGCCGCTCATAACATTGAAGCAAAAGTCAGTGGCGTGGCTGGGCTGGAGCCACTGGAAATTTTATACCTCCAGATGCGCCGCCATGAAAAAGATTACATCGAGCGCAACGATCAAACCTACATTGACCAGATTCATACAACAGTCACCCAGTTGAAGACTCAAATCGCGGCGACAGACCAACTCAGCCCGGCGGTGAAGACCGAATTGCGCGCCCAGATGGATGCCTACCTGAAAGCATTCGACGCGATCGTGGAAGCAGATCAAGAACTTGTCACGCAGGATACAGAGTTGGCAAACATCGCGGTCGCGCTCCAGACTTCCATTCTAAAAATTAAAGGAATTGGCGCGCAACTTGCGGTGGATAACACAAGCGCGGCGCGCGCAAACGGCACGCAAACCTTTACCTTTTCCATCGTCACGGTCTTTATCGCGCTGGTCATTTCCATCGCGCTGGCTATTACGCTGTCGCGGCAAATCACCCGCCCGGTTATCCAGTTGACGAACGTTGCGCAGGAAATTTCAGCAGGCAACTTCGAGACGCAAGCGGAAGTCACCTCAGCGGACGAAGTCGGCACGCTGGTGCAAACGTTCAACACCATGACCTCCCGCCTGCGTCAGGCATTTGAAGATGTCCGCCGCCGGGCCGCCGAGCTCGCCACCGTGGCCGAAGTGGGAACCGCCACCGCCACCATTCTGCAAACTGACCGACTCTTGCAGGAAGTGGTGGACTTGACCAAAGAACGCTTCAACCTGTACCACTCGCATATTTACCTGTTGGATGAAAGCGGCGAGAACCTGGTCTTGGCAATGGGCGCGGGCGAAGCGGGCGCGCAAATGAAAGCCAAGGGACTCTCCATCCCGCTCAACCGCGAACAATCGTTGGTGGCGCGCGCCGCCCGTGAACGAAAAGGCGTGATCGTCAACGATGTGACGCAGGCGCCGGACTTCCTGCCCAACCCCCTGCTTCCAGACACACGCTCCGAACTGGCTACGCCGATGATCGTCGGCGGCAAGGTCATCGGCGTCTTTGATGTGCAGTCAGATGTGGTTGGACGCTTCACAGACTCAGACATCAACATCCAAACCACGCTGGCGGCGCAGGTTGCCACCTCCATTCAAAACGTGCGCTCTTATGAACAATCCAAAGCACAGGCGGATTTGGAGTCAATGGTTAACGCCATTGGTCAGAAGATCCAGCGCGCCACCACCGTGGACGACACCTTGCAAACCGCTGTGCGCGAACTTGGGCTGGCGCTTGGCGCTTCGCGTGTCAGCGCCAAAATTGGAACAAACCGTCAGACGGCATTGACGAACCTGGCCGAAACTGATTAAAAACCTTGGTGACTTTGCGCCACCCGCATATAAGCGCGTACCCATGTAAGGAAAAAAGGAGATGTTGCCATGAACAAAAATAAGATGTACCAAATGGGAGCCGTTCTAATGCGCGTAATGTTCGCAAGTGTTTTGTTGGCGGCCTGCCAAAATTCCACTCCGCCCGCGCCTACTCTGTTCCCAACCCAGCCAACATCCAGTGGCATTATTATTGCAGTAGATAGCGGCAATGCTCCTTTTATGTACGAAAAAGATAATCAGGCAGCGGGGCTATACCCACTTTTATTGCAGGAGGCTTTCAAACGGATGGGCGTGCCAGCCACCGTGGAGGCCTACCCTTGGAAACGCGCGCTGGTAATGGGTGAAAGTGGCGAAGCGGGCATCGGCGGCATTTACAAAACCGAGTTGCGGTTGAAAATCTATGATTATTCGGCGCCGCTTTTTTTCGAAAAACTCCTGATCTATGTCAAAAAAGGCAATGGCTTTGAGTTTAACACTGTCAACGATTTAAAGGGAAAGACTCTGGGCGTTATGTCCGGGTGGAGCTATGGCGATATTTTTGATCAGGCCAAAGCGCAAGGGTTGTTCAAAGTTGAAGAAGTCTCTACCGATATTGCCAACTTTGAGAAATTGCTACTCGGACGCGTGGATGGGGTGATAGCGATCGAATTGACAGCGCAACAGATTATCTCTGAAAAACAATATGTAGGGCAGATAGAAGTCTTAGCCACGCCCCTATCCATCAACGCCACCTATCTCGTCTTTGCCAAGAGCTTGCAGCAAACGGCTCTGCTGGAAAAATTTAACACTGTTTTGGCGGCTATGCGGCAAGACGGCACGTATGATCTGCTGGTTAGCAAAAGCCAGCAATAATTTCTATCGAGATAAGGACACTCTGTCATGTTAATAAAACGCCTCGCCGACTTTTTTGCCACAAGCCTCCAACGCAAATTGTTGCTGGTGGTAACGGTGGTGGTGACTCTGTTGATGATTGTATTTGGTTTCTACCTAATCAACATACAACGTCAGAACGCCACCGCTGAGATCGAAGGCCGCGCGACCCGCATGGCCGATCTGCTGGCTCAAACCATTGCTTTGCCTCTTTGGAATGTTGATGCGGACAGTATCAATGCCCAGTTCAAAGCGATTATGGCTGACCCGGAAGTGAACAGCGTGGACATCTACGAGACTGGCAAAAGCCAGCCGATGGTGACAATTGCCCGGGAAACCGTCGCTGTTGACCCAATTACCCGCACGGCCGATGTCATCCTCCAGCGCGGGGAAGAACAAAATTCGCTGGGTACTGTTCGGGTAGTCTATTCCCGCGAATTGCTCTATCGTTCGCTCGGCCAGACCCAGATTCTGATCGGTAGCATAATTCTGGTACTCATTTTATTTCTGGTCATTGGCATCTATTCTTTGCTGGGCCGCCTGGTGATTAATCCCCTGCACGAAATGACGATCTTGACCAGCCATGCCGCCGCTGGTGATTTAACCGGCCATGTGAATGTGACATCTCGTGACGAGATGAGCATTCTGGCTTCTTCTTTGAACAGTATGGTAGCCCAGTTGCGTGGCTCCATCAGCACATTGGAATCCCGCGTGGGAGAACGCACACAAAGCCTTGAACTCGCCGCTGAAGTTGGCCGTTCTATCTCGCAAGTGCGCGCGCTGGATGTTATGCTGACCGACGCGGCGGAACTCATCCGAAAGCAATTTGACCTATACTACGTGCAGGTATATCTTGTCAATCCCAGCCAAACTTATCTCAACTTGCAAGCAGGCACAGGGGATGTAGGCGAGCAACTGCTGGCGCGCAACCACCGTTTGCCTTTTAACAACGCCTCCATCAACGGACGCGCCGCAATCGAAAAACGTTCCGTAGTGATTACCGACACCACCGCCAGCGCCACCTTCAAACCCAATCCGCTGCTGCCTGATACCCGCTCTGAAATGGCAGTGCCGCTGATGATCGGCGACAGAGTAGTGGGTGTGCTGGATATGCAAAGCGAAAACGCAGGTTCATTAAATCAGGATATATTGTCCGCCTTCGAAGCCATGGCGGGACAATTAGCCATCGCCATTCAAAATGCGAACTTCCTGGCAGAGACGCAACAAGCTCGCGCCGAAGTGGAATCTCAGGCTCGCCGCCTCTCGCGCGCTAACTGGGTGGATTATCTGGATGCCATCCACAAACCCGAAGAGACCGGCTTTATGTTCGAGCAAAATAAGATCAGCCCGCTAACACAAGCACAAGAAACGCAAACCGCCGAAAACAGTAACGCGCTTGTTGCGCCAATCTCTGTCACAGGCGAAGCCCTTGGAAATTTAGTTGTGGAAATGGGCGGACAATCCCCGATCGCGCATACATCCGAACTGGTCAACACCGTCGCGCGGCAGGTGGCGCAGCAAATCGAAAGCCTGCGCCTGCTGGATAGCGCCGAACGTTACCGCTTCGAGGCGGAAGAAGCCTCCCGCCGCTTAACCCGCGAAGGCTGGAAAGATTACGCAGATACGAATGCCGATCAAGGCTCAAGTTACATTTATGATCTGAAGGAAGTCCGACCCTACAATCAAGCCGGAGATCATCAGATTGAAAAATCTGCTTTCAGCCTGCCGCTCAAAGTCCGCGATGAAACCATTGGCAAACTCGTTGTCCAGGGACTTGGCGCTGATGATAAAGAGTCTCTCGAACTTGCCAATATGGTTGCCGAACGCCTCGGCGCGCACATCGAAGGACTGCGGCAGTTTGACGAAACGCAATCTGCACTGACGCAGTCTGAGAAATTGTTTGAGGCTAGTCGCCGCCTGGCACAAGCCGCAGACTTGCAGGAACTGGTCAAAGCCGCCGTTGAAACACTCGATATCCCGGTGGTCAACCGCGCAATTCTGGGAGCCTTTAGCTATGACGCGGCTGGTGAACTGGAAAGCATGACGGACATTGCCAACTGGTGGAATGGCAGCGGTCATGAAGTGGCTGCGATAGGAACTTCTTATGAGGCAAAAACACTGAAGTTGTTATCGGCATTCTTGAGCGCCACCCCGGTTTTCTTCAACGATACTTTCCACGATGAAAGAATGGACGCGAGTGGGATGCAAATCGCCAAGGCTCTGAATATCCGCGCTGGCGCAGTTCTGCCTCTGTTTCAGGGGAATCGCCAACTCGGTATTCTGATGTTGCAGGCTGAAGAACCGCACAACTTTTCGCAAAACGAAACCCGTTTGTTCTCAGCGTTGGCTCCGCAGATTGCTACCGTGCTGGAAAACCGCCGCCAGTTTGAACGCGCCCAAAAACAGGCCGAACGCGAAAGTACATTGAACGCCATCAGCCAGAAAATTCAAGGCGCCACATCCGTCGAAGCGGTGCTCCAAATTGCCGCGCGCGAACTCGGTCACGCGTTGGGCGCACCGCGCACCATCGCCCAGCTGAGTCTTAAAGATAAGAAGTAGATTGGCATGGACCGATACCATCAACGTCTAAAAGCGCTCTTTGCTGATATCGAAAGGCTTTCTGAAATGCCTGATATTGATATGGCTACCATGCGCCGTGAAACCCAATCTTTGCGCGCACGTGTCATTGAACTGGAAATGCGTTTTTTGGAAAGCCAGAAAAGCGCAGCTTTGCCTGACCCGATTGAACCTGTCGAAGAAGTTCCCGCCCGCCCCCGCCCGCCTATTTTGTATGAAAAAGAACAGGTTGGCTACACCTATACCGGCGACAAATTGGAACCTTTGCAAATCAGCACGCTGACCGGATTGGATGTGCAACATGCTCTTCACATTCCTTTGACTGAAACCGGCGAAACCGTCGGCGTGATGTATATTGAACCTCCTGCTGATCGTAAATGGTTGACGGATGATTCTGACCTGGCCGAATCGGTGGTGCAACAGGTTTCCCTGCAAATTCAGAGCCTGCGCCTGCTGGCTGAAGCCGAGCGCGCTCGCGCTGAAGCTCAGGCCGCCACCCGCCGCTTCAGCCATGTGAGTTGGCAAAACTATCTTGATGCCATTCATCAGAACGAACAAGTTGGCTATTCTTACGACCAGAACGCTGTTGCGCCTTTCAACGAGTCTTTACCCGCTGAAGCCGATTTTGAGCAAACAGTGCAAGTTATGGATGATCAGGTTGGACAGTTGTATCTCAAGACCAGCCCGGTGCACCCGCTCAATGCCGATGACAAGGCCCTGGTTGCCGCTGTTGCCCGTCAGTTGGGCCAGCAAGTCGAAAATTTGCGCCTGCTGGCAGATGCCTCGCGCGCCCGCGCTGACGCTGAAGAAGCCACCCGCCGCCTGACGCATGAAAGCTGGCAAGACTACGTCGGGCGCAATGAAGACGCCACCTTGGGATTCGTCTACGACCTGAACCGCGTCGCGCCGCTCGAAGGGACACCCACCGATATCAGCCTCTCACAGCCGCTGACGGTGCGCGGCGAAACGATTGGCGAATTGGCGCTGGCTGGGTTGGTGGAAAACCCGTCTGCCGACGCGCTGGAGATGCTCTCAGCCATCGCCGCGCAAACCAGCGTCCACCTCGAAACCCTGCGCCTGAATGAAGAACTACAAAAACGCGCCGCCGAATTACTAGAACTCGACCGGCTCAAATCTTCCTTTCTCGCCAACATGAGCCACGAACTGCGCACGCCGCTCAACTCCATCCTCGGTTTCTCGGATGTTATTCTCGAAGGAATTGATGGTGAATTGACCGAAAATATGCAAAGTGACTTGCGCCTGATTCAGAAAAACGGCCAACATCTGTTGCATCTCGTTAACGACGTACTTGACATGGCAAAAATTGAATCGGGACGCATGAACCTGCACCTCGAAAAATTCAAGATTAAAAGCGTGTTTGACGAAGTTAACAGCATTACATCCAGCCTGGCAAACGAGAAAAACCTGGCGCTCATCGTCGAACCCGACTCGGATGCCGAAGTCGAAATTTTTGCTGATGTGATTCGTATGCGCCAGGTGATCATCAATCTGGTCAATAACGCCATCAAGTTCACTCAAGAAGGCCAGGTCGCTTTGCGCGTAGATAAATTAGGCGAGGACAAGGTACTGATACGTGTCAAAGATACCGGCATCGGCATTCCCGCCGATCATTTGGAAAAAATCTTTCAGGAATTCTCGCAAGTCGATTCCACCACCACGCGCAAAGCGGGTGGAACTGGTCTGGGCTTACCCATCAGCCGTAAACTGGTTGAAATGCACGGCGGGCGCATGTGGGCCGAAAGCGCCAATGTGCCGGGTGAAGGCTCGACATTTTATGTGGAGATCCCCGTTGAAGCTCAAATTCGCGATATCGAAAAGACGGTGAAATAATATGTCTATGCCAGCCTTTTTGGAATGTGTCTCTTGCGGACACCAACAGGCGTACATTCCTTTTGAACCAACGCTGTGCGGTCACTGTGGCGCGCAGTGGTTGGAGCCGCGTTATGATTATGCCGCCTTCAAACGCGAGATTTTGCGCGGCCTGCCAGGTCGTTCTTTCAACCTGTGGCGTTATCAGGATATTTTGCCGTTGGCGTTGCCTGTGGAAGCGGATTTTTACCCGGCAGGCGGAACGCCGCTGTGGCTTTCGCATCGTTACGCCCCGGCGCTTGGACATTCGTTGGTTTACCTCAAAGATGAACGCTACGGTCCGACCAGCTCCTTCAAAGACCGGCAGGCGGCTGTGGGTGTGGCCGCCATGCTTCAGTGCGGCATCCGCGAAGCGGTGATTGCCTCCACGGGCAACGCCGCCGTCGCCTATGCCGCCGCCTGCGCCCGCGCGGGCATCAAACTGTGGGTTTTTATGACCAGCCTTGTACCGCAGGAAAAATTGCGCGAGGCGGCGCTCTTCGGCGCGGAGGTCATCCGCGTCAGCGGCAATTACGATCAGACCAAACAAATTGCCGCCCAATTTGCTCAGCGCCGTCACCTGTTGCTTGACCGTGGCGCGGGTTCCATTCCCGCCCGCGAGTCGATGAAAACCATCGCCTACGAGATTGTGGAACAACTCGGCTGGCGCGCGCCTGATTGGTACATCCAGGCTGTCAGCGGCGGGCTTGGGCCGCTGGGCGTCTATCAGGGCTTCAAGGAAATGTTCGAGATGGGGCTGATTAGCCACATTCCAAAACTGGCCGTTATTCAGGCGGAGGGTTGTGCGCCGATGGTGCAGGCTTTCAGGGCTGGCAAAGATGTTGCCGAGCCGGTTATCCCCGATACACGCATCATCATTCTTTCCACCGGCGACCCCGGTAAAACATACACGTTTCTGTGGAATTTGACCCAGAAATATGGCGGCGTGATGGAATCTGTCAGCGACGTCGAAGCCTTCAACGCGATGCGCGCGCTTGCCAAAAGCGAGGGGATGGCCGTCGAACCGGCCACCGCAGTCGCCTTTGCCGGGCTGGAAAAACTCATCAACAAAGGGACTATTTTGTCAGATGAGTTGGTCGTTGTTAATTGCACCGGTCACACTTTTCCGGTTGAAAAACATATTTTGGAAGATCAATTTGCGGTGGATGTTCATCTGAGCGAAACCCAGGCGCCGGCCCCGCGTGAAGGGCTGCAAGCCGCCCTTGAAAATCTTGACGAGAAGACCACCACCGTTTTGCTGATTGACGATAACCCCGACGATGCGCTCTTGATTCGCCGTTTGTTGGAAGCGAAAAAAGCATATCGCGTGCTTCATGCCAAAGACGGTTGGGAAGGCCTGGCAATGGCACGTCACAGCCTGCCTGATTTGATTGTGAGCGACCTGACCATGCCCGGAATTGACGGTTTTGGCCTGGTGGAAGAATTGAAGATGGACCCGCGCACCAAGAAAATTCCGATTGTGGTGGTAAGCGCCAAAGATATTACCGAAGAGGAGCGGTTACGGCTAAATGGTCATATTGAAGCCCTGTATCAAAAAGGGTCATTGCCTCCGCGCAAGTTTGTGGAACAGGTAGTTCAAGTGATTGAAGAAGACAAACATGTTGTCAGAGGAGGTCCGGAGAAATGAGCAGCAATGTTCTCTATGTTGAAGATAATCCTGACAATATGATGTTGGTGCGTCGCGCGCTCGAAGCGCGCGGCTATACGTTGTTCGAAGCCATGACCGGGCTGGAGGGGGTTGCGCTTGCAGAAAGGGAAAATGTCAGCCTGGTGTTGTTGGACATCAACCTGCCGGATATTGATGGTTACGAAGTGGCGCGCAGGATTCGGCGCAACGTCATTAAGCCTTCGTTGGCGTATGTTCCCATCATTGCCATCACCGCCAACGCCCTCAAGGGCGACGCCGAAAGGGCGCTTAATGCCGGGTGTGATGTTTACATGTCCAAACCGATTAACATTCGAGAACTATGGGCGCGGGTGGAGGGATTTGTCCCCTCGCCCAAGTAAGAATGTGGGTTTTGGCGAGTGCGGAATCTTTGCGCAGGTCGGATGACAACCCGACCTGCGCTGTTTTGTTCGTGCGCTGGTCGGGTTTAAATGCAGTTCCCTTCCCCATTTCGCGTTTATCCGGTATGATTTTCGCCCGATGACAACTGTCCTGGAATCTCTCAACACTGCGCTTCATCGCGCCATGCAAGCCGATGAACGCATCTATATTTTGGGCGAAGATATTCTCGACCCGTATGGTGGCGCGTTTAAAATAACGCGCGGCCTTTCGGCAGCTTTTCCGGGCCGCGTCCTCACGACGCCGATTTCTGAAGCCGCTATTTTGGGCCTCGCCAGCGGCATGGCGCTGCGCGGTTTGCGCCCGGTGGCCGAAGTGATGTTCGGCGATTTTGTGACCCTGATGGCCGACCAACTCATCAATCACGCCGCCAAATTCCGCTGGATGTACAACGACCAGGTGCGCGTGCCGCTCGTGCTACGCCTGCCGATGGGCGGGCGGCGCGGCTACGGCCCGACTCACTCGCAGTCACTGGAAAAACTCTTTTTGGGCGCGCCCGGCCTGCGGGTTGTCGCCCCGTCCACCCTCGGCGACCCGGCGCAGATGCTGGAAGATGCCATTTTGCGCGATGATGACCCGCTGCTTTTCGTTGAGCATAAAATTCTCTACACCCGCTCGCTGCTGACCGCCGCCGATTTGTCCGATTGGCGGGTGAGCCAGACGGCGGGCGCTTTCCCCGTCTTCAGCCTGCTCCCGGTGGGCGGCGAATCCGCCGCGCTGACGATTGCCACCTACGGCTATAATTTTGAAATCGCGCGCGCCGCCGCCCAGGAATTGCTCTACGAAGACGAAATTTTTAGCGAAATTGTAGTTTTCTCGCAACTCAGCCCCTTTGAACTCGACCCGCTTTTTGAGTCGCTGCGCCGCACCGGCAGGCTACTCACTTTTGAAGAAGGCACGCAAACCCTCGGCTGGGGCGCAGAAGTCGCCGCCCGCGCCGCCGAGGCCCTGCCGGGCGTGAAAATCCGCCGCCTCGGCGCGCTCGATTTTCCGATTGGCAATTCTAAATCGTTGGAAGATGAAATTCTTCCCTCGCAAGAAAAGCTGACCGCCGCCGCGCGGCAGTTGGCGCTCCGATGAGAATCCCGCGCCAACAAAAAAGACGCCAGTCGCATGACCGGCGTCTTTTTTGTTCATCAAGAGTAGTTACAGCGTGTTGAAAACTTCCACACTGCCCCGTGTCTCGCTGGCGGTTTTGTAGGCTTGCCCGTACAGATGCCCCATTACCAGCATGGCGTAGGCGGCGGTGAACAACACGCCAATACCGCAGGCCACCGAACCCAGCGGGGCGATGAAGCCATTCGCCACGATGCCGCCCAGCAGCACCATCAGGAAAGGCCCCGGCGCGGCGCGCACCAGGCCGATGACTTCGCCAAAGCGGAAGGCCGCGCCCAGTTCACCGGTATCGGCCAGTTTGCCGTAGGCGGCAGGGAGGATGATGCCGATGCCGATGCCCAGGATGGCGACCAGGCAGTAGGTGCAGAATATGACGAGCCCCATCAGGCCGCCAGCGGCATCCGAATTTTGCCCGTTGCCGCTTAGCATGGCTGGAATAATCGAAATGCTGAGCCCGCAAAGCAGAATCAGAATCAGCGGGGCGGCGTAGCCCAGGCCGACCACAAGCGCCTGAAAGCCCTTGCCGATGTAAGCGCCAAAATCGTTCCATTCGGGCAGGGTTTCGGCTTCCCCTTTGATGACGCGGCGGGTAATTTCCAGCGTCCAGCCCAGCACGGCGATGCTGCCGACCACCGGAATGAGCGAAACCAGCGCGGCAATGCCGACTTTTTTCAGCCAATCGGGGTCTTCAAAAACAAACGTAAAAGCGCGGCCAAAATTCATTTTGTTCCTCCAAATGATCGAGATAAGACATTATAGAGCAGAAGCGGGTAGAATTACAATCCCTTCACCAAAACAGGACAAATATGCCAACTACCATTCTCGTTCCAATGCTCAACGCCAATGAACCGGAAGCCCGTCTGGTGGCGATTCACGCCATTCAGGGGCAGGCTGTGAAACTGGGAGATTTGCTTTTCACTATCGAAACGACCAAAGCCGCCAGTGACGTCGAATCGCCGGGCGAGGGCTTTTTCCGCCCGCTGGCCGTCGAGGGCGCCACCCTGACGGTGGGTGAGACGCTGGCCTATCTAACCGATACGCCCGATGAAGCGCTGCCTGCGTCTGATGCGGCGGCCCCCGTCCCGGCCTCTGCCGCCACCCCGTCAGAGATGCGCATTACCAGGCCTGCGCGCGCGCTGGCCGAGTCGCTCGGTGTGGATTTGGCGCGCCTGCCCACCGACCGTCTGATTACCGAAGCCGTTGTCCGCCAATTTTCCACCTCCCAGACCCCAATTTCCCAATTCCCAACGCCCCAACCCGCCATTTTGCTCTACGGCGCGGGCGGACACGCCAAAACGGTGCTGGAAATGATGCGCGCCATCGGCGCTTTTCCGGTGGCTGGAATTTTGGATGACAACCCGGCGCTGTGGGGGACGGTGGTGCTGGGCGCGCCGGTGCTGGGCGGGCGCGAAAAACTCCCCGAATTTTTGGCGCAGGGAATTTTCCTGGCCGCCAACGGCGTGGGCGGAATCATCAACATTGAAGTCCGCGTCCGATTGTTTGAACTGTTGACCGCCAGCGGATTCGCCTTTCCGGCGCTGATTCATCCGCGCGCGACGATTGAAGCCTCGGCGCAAATCGGCGCGGGGACGCAGGTTTTTGCGCATGCCTACGTCGGCTCTTCGGCGGTGTTGCGGGAAAAATGTATGGTGAACACTGGCGCAGTCGTCAGCCATGACTGCGAAATTGGCGCGTATACGCACATTGCGCCGGGCTGTCTGCTGGCCGGGCAGGTGCGCGTGGGCCAAAAAGCGCTGATTGGGATGGGCGTCACCACCGCCATCGGAATCTCCATCGGCGACGGGGCGCGGGTGGGCAATGGCGCTGTTCTGCTGGCTGATGTTCCGGCGCGGGCGATTGTCGCGGCGGGCAAGGTCTGGGCGATAAGTAAATCTGAATTGTAAAAATTTTCGTTTTTGCAGTGGAGTCATTAGTGAGTCAAAATTTGTGATAAAAACAATTTTGTACGCTCTTCTTTGGGGTTGCTGAAAACTTCTTCTGGTGTGCCGGTTTCGATGATCTGCCCCTTATCAAAAAATACCATTCTATCAGCCACCGCGCGGGCAAAGCCCATTTCGTGCGTTACTACCAGCATGGTCATCCCTGTCCGCGCCAGTTCAATCATTACATCCAACACTTCTTTAATCATTTCCGGGTCAAGCGCTGAAGTTGGTTCGTCAAATAGCATAATTTTGGGTTGCATTGCCAGCGCGCGCGCGATTGCCACACGTTGTTGTTGCCCCCCGGAAAGTTGACCGGGGTATTTATCTGATTGGTCAGGGATGCCTACGCGTTCTAATAACTGCCGCGCGGTTTCTTGTGCCTTGGCGTGGTCCCATTTGCGGACTTGCATCGGCGCCAGCATGACGTTTTCTAAAACTGTCAGGTGCGGGAAAAGATTAAATTGCTGGAAAACCATGCCGGTTTCCATGCGAATCCGTTCAATGTTGCGCGTATCGCTGTTGAGTTCCAGCCCATCCACTGTGATGGATCCCTTTTGATGCTCTTCCAGCCGGTTGATGGTGCGGATGAAAGTGGATTTTCCTGACCCGGACGGGCCAAAAATTACAATCACTTCGCCTTTTTGCACTTCCAGGTTAATTCCTTTCAGAGCATGAAAAGTTCCATACCATTTTTCCACGTTATTGCAAATAATAATGGGTGGTCGAGTTTCATCACGCATATCTAATCTCCTTTAATATTTCAATTATAGCCGCAAGATTTCGCTTTGTTGAATCTTTTATTCAATTTTTGTAATTTTGGTAAAACGCGCTTTTGTCAGCCGTGCCAGATCGGTGACCCTTAAGCGAATATTGATGCCGCGTTGTCCGCCGGAGATGTGGATTTGCTCAAAATTCTGTGCTGAAGCATCCAGCACCACTTGAAAGCCTTTGTTGATCAGCGCTAATGGCGAGATTCCGCCCGCTTGCAAGCCGGTCAGCGTCTCGGCTTCGCGCTCTGTTGGCAGAGAGACTTTTTTCTCGCCCAGGCTGTCGGCTAGTTTTTTTAAATCCACCTGGGCCGAGCCGGGGATGACTGCCAGCAGAGGTTTCCCTTTTTCGCGGGTGACGACAATCGTTTTGAAAACAATCTCTGGCGCGATTCCTAAAAAGCGGGCGGTTTCTTCTGCGCCCAATTTTTCGGCGGGGGTTTCAAAGGCGGTGTAGGCTACTTTTTGGCCGTCCAAAAAGCGGGTGATGTTATTGATGGTCATATGGATGGAGTTTTCAGGTATCTTACGATGCCATGCTCAAGTAGGGCGCAAAGCGAAAACAGCCTATTTGAGTTTGGACACATAGATTTTCATCAACTATAATTGACAAATCTGTAAGGATTTATCCCCCATTTGTAGGACATTTCCATGTCAAAGGAGTCCAATATGAAATTAGAAAATCTTAGCGACTATCAACGCCAGTCACGCAAAACCTGGAATCTGGTCAAGACTGACCATCCGTTGGTGTATCCCACGCTTGGGTTGACCAACGAAGCCGGAGAAGTGGCCGGTAAAGTAAAAAAAATATTCCGCGATAAAGGCGGCATTATCTCCCCCGCTGACCGCGAAGCGCTCAAATACGAACTTGGCGACGTATTGTGGTATCTGGCGCAAATCGCCACCGAGCTTGACCTGGATTTGCAGGAAATTGCCAGCGCTAATCTGGAAAAACTCTTTTCGCGTCTTGAACGCGGCGTCATTCGTGGCGAGGGCGATCAGCGTTAATCCAAGTCGCGGCGATTTGTTGAACTTGAATGGCGCGTTGGGGCGGCTTTTTTATATCTCTTTCACCAGTTCGGCTAAAAAATTAAGGCGGGCTTCGGCCAAGCCGGGGAGCGCGCCAAGGGCGTAGAATGCGCCGCTACCTTCGATCGCCAGCGATGCGGCGACGTTGCCGCGCAGGACGGCCTGCACCGGGTCGAGGCTGGCAGCGTACCCGGCCAAAAATCCGCCGCAAAAGACAGCGCCCGCGTGGGTTGGGTCGGCTAGTTGCGCCGGGTAGGCGGGAATTTCCCATTTACGTCTGCTGGCGTGTTCATAGACGAATTGTCCGCGCGCGCCGCGTTTAATGACGATGATTTCTGCGCCGAAACTGCCCAACTCGGCGGCCATCTGCCATAAATCGTCGGTACGCCCCCAAAATAGACTACGCAGGTCTTCTTCGGCGGGCAGGAAGGCAGTAACGCCCTGAAGCAGAGAGCGCAAATTAGCGAGAAAATTACCATTCATGTAGCCAGTGCAGGGTTCAATGGTGATGATGGTGGCTCCGGCCTGGTGAAATGCGGGAGCGAGCTGGGCGTGACTGGCATAATCGAGCGGGGCGAGGTGGACGGCTTTGGCTTGCTTATAGAGAACTGGAATGTCGAGCAAATTGGGCGAGTCGGGGTTCTGGCGGGTGATGCTTGGGGTTTGTTCTTGGAGCGGCTGGTAACCAAGTAATGTTTTGGGAAAGGGTAGGCCGAGCCGCAGAAAATGGGATGCGGGGTTGGTGTGTTGAGCGCTGGTTGAGTCGGTATAACTGATGAAAGTGCGCAGGTCTAGTGGGACCGGTAAAATTTTAATTCCCTGAGTGTCAAACCCGGCTTGCTCAAACTGCCGCAGCCACTCGCGTGGATAATCCTCTCCCACGCGCGTTAGCAAACCGGGGGCATCACCCCACAAGCGCGCACCGCTGGCGGCATACGCCAGATTGCCGCCAGGAACGTCTATCAGTGGGTGGCCTTCGGGCGGAAGTAAGTATTCGCGCCGTAACTGTCCGGCGATGACGATGGAAGGAATGAAGGCGGTCATATCAAAAATTATAAGCGATGTTTGGCATGGCGATGATTGTGCCGGCTAAGATTTTGCGCGATTGTGCTACAATTTCGCGCGTTTGGAGAAAACCCATGACTAATCCCCGTAAACCTTTTTTACTCAACGTTGGTTTTTTAATCAGCGCTTCGACGGGCTACAACCGCGAATTTGATTTTTATCTTTCCACTCTATCGGAAGAAGATGATGATGTATTGCTATCGGAAATTCAGGGGCGCGTGAAGATTTCGCGCACGCCGCAGGGGCTGTTGGTGGAAGGAAAATTTAACGCTCAAACCCACCTGGAATGTGTGCGCTGTCTCGAAGAATATGACCACAAATTACAGTGGAGTTTTACCGAACTGTACGCCTTCAGCCTCAACAACGTCACCGATTCGGGCCTGCTTGTGCCCGATGATGCGCAGTTGGACCTGGAAGATTTGGTGCGCGACGGCGCTCTGCTGGAAATTCCCATTTCGCCGATATGCAAGCCCGACTGTCAGGGATTGTGCATCGAATGCGGCCAAAACTTAAATATGGGCGATTGTGGACACGTTGAGCTGCAAGACAAAATCTCATAAAAAAAATGTAAAACCCGCATAAATTCCCCTTCGTTCATCTAAAAACTTAATATAATCACAACATCTGGTGAATATTCTCGCCCGGACGTTGTTTTTGGGGCCTCCCGAATTTTCCGTGAAGAATGCCGTCTTTTGGGTATGAGTGCGTACGTGCTCATACCCAAAAGACGGGGCCTTACTCCGAAGATTCCCAAAGAACCTGTTTTTGTGTTGCCGCCTAGAAAATTTTCTCTGGGCAACGTATTCGAAGGAGGATGTGCTTGCCAAATTGCGTTATGTTCTGTTTGTGTTTTAATCGTCAACTTATAAGTCAATTGGAGGAGAGAAATGCGTAAATTATTTGCTGTATTTGCTGGCCTAACGGTCATCAGTCTGCTATTAGCCGCTTGCGGCACTGCCGCGCCCGCCGCGTCGAATGGCGCGCCCGTTATTCAAACTGTCGTCGTGACGGTAGAAGTTCCTGTCACTGCTGCGCCCGCCGCTCCCGTGGTTGTTGCGCCCGCTGGTTATGGTGAGACGCTCAAAGCCGTACAGGCACGCGGTAAGCTGGTCTGCGGAGTCAATTCTCAAGTGCCTGGCTTCGGCTACGTCGACTCTGCCGGTAGCTACTCTGGCTTCGATGTAGATTATTGCCGCGCCTTGGCCGCCGCCATTTTTGGTGACGCCACCAAAGTTGAATTCCGCGCTGTCAGCGCCAAGGAGCGCTTTACCGCCCTGCAATCTGGCGAAATTGACGTGCTCAGCCGTAATACCACTTGGACGCTGGTGCGTGATACTGAACTTGGCGGCAACTTTGTCCACACCACTTTTTACGATGGTCAGGGCATGATGGTCAAGAAAGAAAGCGGCATCACCGATCTCAAAGGTCTGGACGGCGGCACCATCTGTGTGCAGACGGGTACGACTACCGAACTCAACCTGGCCGATGTCATGGCCACTCAAGGCATTTCCTACACCCCCGCCGTCTTTGATGACGCTGATTCGACTTTCGCCGCTTATGCAGAAGGTCGTTGCGATGCCGTTACCACCGATAAATCTGGCCTGGTTTCGCGCCGCGCTGTGTTAGCCGACCCGGCTAATCATGTCATCCTTGACGTCACCATGTCGAAAGAGCCGCTCGGCCCGATGGTACGTCATGGCGACGACCAATGGTTCGATATTGTCCAGTGGACGGTCTTCGCCCTGTTCTTTGGGGAAGAGTTTGGCATTACTTCTGCCAACGTGGATGAGCAGAAATCTTCTGCCACCGCTCCCGAAGCCAAGCGTTTCTTTGGCCTCGAAGGCGATATGGGCCTCAAATTAGGCCTCACCAACGACTGGGGCTACAACATCATTAAACAGGTTGGCAACTACGAAGAAGTCTACAATCGCAACCTTGGCCCCGATACCCTTACCTACATTCCGCGCGGCCTGAATAACCTCTACACCAACGGCGGCTTGCTCTACGCTCCGCCCGTTCATTAGTTTCATCACCACTTTTGGGGGGCGGTTCAAACCGCCCCCCTTTATTTGGAGGCAGAGAACGTGATTTCCAAAAGTAGCGTCCCTTTTTGGCGCAATGAGCGCGTTTTACAGGTTTTGGGCCAGGTTATTTTTTTCCTGCTTGTTTTTCTCTCCGGCTATTACATTTACAGCAACATGCTGGTCGGTTTGCAAAAACAAGGTACTACGCTGGGCTTTTCTTTTATCACCGGGCTGGCCGGTTTTGATATTGGCGAATCGCTGATGGAATATACCCGCGAATCGTCTTACTTACAGGCTTTTCAGGTCGGCTTGCTCAACACCTTATTTGTCAGCGGTGTGGGCATTCTTTTTTCTACCATTTTGGGCATTATTTTAGGGGTGGCGCGTCTTTCTGCCAATTTTCTGGTCAATCGTCTGGCCGCATTCTATCTGGAATTAATGCGCAACCTTTCTCTGCTGGTTTTTCTCATCTTCTGGTATCTGGCCGTTTTTCTAAAATTACCAAAGGTGAAGGAAGCCATCATCTGGCCTGGGCAGATTTTTTGGACGAATCGCGGAATCGGCATTCCGTGGGGCATCCCAACCGACTCGTTTCCCGCGTATTGCTGGATTTTGTTCTTCAGCCTCCTTTTGGCGATTGGTGTTGGCTATGGGTTGTACGAGCGTGGCCGCCGCACCGGGCGTCCGCCGCTGACCCTGCTGTGGATGGCGCTTACTTTTTTAGCGGCAGCCGCTATCGGCTGGTTTGCCTTGCCGAGGCCGCCTTTTGAGTGGAATTTTCCCTATGTCAAAGGTCTCAACCTCTCTGGTGGAAAAATTATCAGCCCAGAGTTCATGGCGCTCACTTCTGGTTTAGTTTTGTATACAGCCGCTTTTGTCGGTGAAGTCGTCCGCGCGGGCATTCAATCGGTTTCAAAAGGGCAGGTTGAAGCCGCCCGCGCACTGGGGTTGAATGGTTTTCAGACCCTGCACCTGGTGATTTTTCCGCAGGCCATGCGCGTCATCGTGCCGCCGCTGACCAGTCAATATCTCAACCTTGCCAAAAATTCTTCGCTGGCGGTTGCCATCGGCTATCCAGATTTATTTTATGTCTCCAGCACTATTATTAACCAGAGCGGGCGGGCGGTAGAGATGATTGCGTTGGTGATGTTGACTTATCTCGCCATGAGTTTGCTGACCTCGGCTTTTATGAACTGGTATAACCAAAAAATTCGTCTGGTGGAGCGCTAAACATGACGGAAGAATCTCTCCCTCCGCTCACAGAACGCCTTTCCGCGCTGCGCTGGCTACGCCAGAACCTGTTTAGTTCCTGGGGCAATTCCCTGTTGACAGTTTTGGCGGCTTGGCTGTTATGGGTGAGCGGAAAATCGCTATTGATTTGGACTTTCGTGGACGCTCGCTGGCAGGTGGTCGCCGCCAATTTGCGCCTGCTTCTGATTGGGCAATATCCCGCCGAACAGGCCTGGCGTTTGTGGATTTCCATGCTCTTGCTGATTTTTCTGACCGGCAACTCGCTTGGCCTCTGGACAAAATCGCGCAAGTTTTTGGCGGCGCTGGCGATTTTTCCGCTGGCGCTGGCGCTCATCCCTTTTGAAATGGAACAACGTCTCTGGTTGCTCGGTCTGGCGCTTGCTGGCGCGTTGGGCTGGCTGGCAGGACATTCAGCTGGCGCCAGAACTTCCTCGCGTTCTGGCACGAGCCGGGCGTTCGAAAATGTCGTCATTGTTGGCTGGCTGATCTGGATTCCCATTTTTATTTTGCTCTTGCGTGGCCTAACCCTCGAGGGCGAAGGCTGGATGCCGCTGGTCACTACCAACCTGTGGGGCGGGCTGTTGCTTACATTCCTGTTGACCATCGTGGCGATTGTGGTCTCCTTCCCGCTGGGTGTGTTGCTGGCGCTGGGGCGCCGTTCCGAGTTGCCGGTTGTGCGTTGGTTTAGCATTGGTTATATCGAACTGGTGCGCGGTGTACCGTTGATTGCAGTCTTGTTTATGGCGCAGTTGATGCTTCCGCTCTTCCTGCCTGCCGGGGTGACGGTGGATCGCGTTTTACGCGCGGCAGTTGGTATTACGCTCTTCAGCGCCGCTTATCTGGCTGAAAATGTGCGCGGCGGCTTGCAGGCTATCCCAAAAGGCCAGTTCGAGGCCGCTTACGCGTTGGGGTTGGGCGGCTTTCAGACCATGCTCTTTATCATTTTGCCGCAGGCACTGCGATTGATCATTCCCATTTTGGTTGGGCAATTTATCGCCCTGTTCAAAGATACCGCCCTGGTCTCGATTGTTGGTTTGTTCGATTTGCTGGGCATTGCCAAAACCGTGCTCGCGCAGCCAGAATTTCTGGGTTATCAGCGTGAAGTCTACGCTTTTATCTCATTGCTTTATTGGGTGATTAGTTATGGTATGTCGTACTTGAGCCAACAGTTGGAAATCGCTCTGAATGTTGGCAAACGCTGATGAATAGCGTACAAAAAGCAAAACGCTGGTAACTACCTACCGTCCCTCACCCCCAGCCCCTCTCCCAGCGGGAGAGGGGAGCAGATGCAGAGAGATTTTTTGTCGTTTTCGGCCACAAAATCCGCTTTTTGCGTCCGTTTCCCTCTCCCAAAGGATTAGGGTGAGGGTAGGTAATTACAAACGCTGGTATTCTGACCAGCGTTTTGCTTTTTGATTTGTACTGGTGGCGTTTACTTTTCTTCCGGTAAATCCAACTTGATGTGTAATTCGCGCAGTTGTTTTTCGCTGGCGGGGGAGGGCGCATCGGCCATCACGTCGCGCCCGGCCTGGTTTTTGGGGAAGGCAATCACCTCGCGGATGTTGGGTTCTCCGGCGAAGAGCATAATCAGCCGGTCGATGCCGGGGGCCATACCGCCATGCGGCGGCGCGCCAAACTGGAAGGCCTCAATCATGTGGCCGAATTTGGACTGAATTTCTTCATCCTTCAGCCCCAACAGTTGAAAAACCTTCTGTTGAATGTCGCTGCGATGGATACGGATGGAACCGGAGGCTGTTTCGTAACCGTTCAGCACCATGTCGTAGGCGTCGGAGAGAATTTGGCTGGGGTCGGTCTCAAACTTGGGCAGGTCTTCCATCTTCGGCATGGTGAAGGGATGATGGGCGGCGTCCCATTTTTTGTCTTCCTCGTTGTATTCAAACATGGGGAAATCCAGCACCCAGGCGAAAGCCAGCACATTCGGGTCGGCCAGATTCAACCGGTCGCGGAATAAAAGCCGCAGCGCGGAGAGCGTCTTGTTGGCGACGGGTTTGCTATCGGCGATGAACAGTACCAAATCGCTGGTTTGGGCGCCGGTGCGCGTCTGAATGGCTTCCACTTCTGCCGGTTTGATGAACTTCTGCGCGGTGCCTTTGACGCCTTCGGCGGTCAGCGCCAGGGTTGCCAGACCCTTGGCGCCCTGCTCTTTGCTGAAGGTGGTCAGCTCGTCGACTTCTTTGCGGGTGTAGTCGGCGCAACCAGGGGCGACGATGCACTTGATGACGCCGCCGTTTTTGAGCACATTTTGGAAGACCATAAATTCGCTGGCAGCCAGAATGTCGCTCAGGTTGTGCAGTTCCATGCCGAAGCGCAGGTCGGGTTTGTCGTTGCCGTAGCGCTCCATCGATTCGGTGTAGGTCATGCGCGGCCAGGGCGAAGCCAGCAGGCGCTTTCCGGGCAGAATTTCCTGCACCATGGCGGTGAACAGGCCCTCGCCAACTGCCAGCACGTCGTCGCGCTCGACAAAACTCATTTCCAGGTCGAGCTGGGTAAATTCGGGTTGACGGTCGCCACGCAGGTCTTCATCGCGCAGGCAGCGGGCAATTTGATAGTAGCGGTCGAACCCGGCCACCATCAGCAATTGCTTCAATTGCTGCGGCGACTGTGGCAGGGCGTAAAATGTCCCCGGCTGAAGCCGCGAGGGGACGAGGTAGTCGCGCGCGCCTTCGGGCGTGGTTTTGAAGAGCATCGGCGTTTCAATTTCGAGGAAACCGCGCTCACTCAAGTAGTCGCGGATGAATTTGACGACGTTGTGGCGCAGAACTATGTTGTTGTACATGCGCTCGCGGCGCAGGTCAAGATAGCGATATTTCAGGCGGATGTTTTCATCCACGGTTTCGTCCGTATTGACTGCCAGCGGCAGGGGTTTGGCCGGGTTGAGCACCACACATTTTTGTACTGCCACTTCGATGGCGCCGGTGACCAGGTTGGGGTTTTCTGCCCCCGCCGGGCGCGGACGCACCATACCGGTAACTTGCAGCACCCACTCATTGCGTGCGTCCTGAATGGCGCTGACCTCTGGCAAATTCGGGTCGCCGACAACCTGCACCAGCCCAGTGCGGTCGCGCAGGTCAATGAACGTCACACCGCCGTGGTCGCGCTGGCGGTGTACCCAGCCGGCCAGGGTGACCGTCTGGCCGATGTGAGCGGGGCGAAGTTCGCCGCAAGTGTGAGTACGGTACATAGCATCCTCCAAAAATGTAATGAGACAAAAAATATCGCCCGGTGCGGAGTGCTTCGGGCGACTGGGGTATCAGCGTTTGGGCGAGTCAGGGAAAAATCCCCAACTGTCCGGCACCAGCCGACCAGTTGGGAAGGATTATCGTCGTCGTTGAAATAATGACGTTTCCTGAACATGGCCGAAAATTATAGCATAAAAGCCCCTACTTCAGCATTGAATTCTATGATGAGCGCATCAATTTCGGCGGCTTGCTTTTGCACATTCGTCCAGTAATCGGGTGCGTACCACATGGCCTGAATTTCCTCGTAGGTTTTGCCCTGCTGTTCCACCCAGGTGTAATACTTCAGGTTATGCACGCGGCGGCGGTCAGTGTAGCGCAGTTCGAGCAGATTGTCGGTGGTTTGTCCCAAAATCCAGCGGGAGAAATCGGCGGCGGCGTTTTGGCTGGTGTATGCGCCCATTTCGACGCGCATCTCCTGGATGCGGCTCTGGTACAAATCCATTGAGTCGGTCAGCACCGTCAGCACAATATCGTGTTCGCCCATTTCGTAGTATTTCGCCATTTTGATGGCGGTCAGCACGTTGGAGATGCCCGAAAAACCCAACAGCGAGAGTTGCGTAATCAAGGCTGCGGGCACGCCCTGCGCCGCCAGGTATTTCTGCCCGGCGGGTTCGTTGAACAGGCGCGCCACGTTGACGACGGCGTTGTCGTCAATTGCCGCCACCAGGTCGGTGTTTTTGGCATTATGAATCCAGGGGACGTGCTTATCGCCAATGCCCTCAATGCGGTGTGAGCCAAAGCCGTTTTCCAGCAGAGTGGGGCATTGCAGCGCTTCGCTGGCGACGATTTTGCTGGACGGGAAAATCTGCTTCATGTAATCGCCGCTGGCAATCGTCCCTGCCGAGCCGGTGGCGCTGGTGATGCCGCGGAATTGGTCACCGGGGCGCATGGTCTGTTGCAGAACTTCTTCCATGGCGTGGCCGGTGACTTCGTAGTGCCACAGGTAGTTGCCAAATTCCTGAAACTGGTCGAAAATCATCAAATCCTGGCCCGAATGACGTAGCTCGTTGCACTTGTCGAAAATTTCCTTAACGTTGGATTCGCTTCCGGGAGTTTTAATGGTTTCTCCGGCCACCTTCGCCAGCCACTCGAAGCGCTCACGGCTCATCCCTTCGGGCAGGATGGCAATCGATTCGCAGGCCAGCAAGGCTGAGTCATACGCTCCACCGCGACAGTAGTTGCCGGTGGACGGCCAGACCGCCTTTTGCGTGGTCGGGTCAAATTGACCGGTCACCAGGCGCGGTACGAGGCAGGAAAACGCCGCCCCAACCTTGTGCGCGCCGGTGGGGAACCACTGGCCCACCAGGGCGATAATCCGCGCTGGAACACCCGTCAGCGCCGGGGGCAATTCGATGAAATTCACTCCGCCAAAAGCGCCGCCGCTGGCCTGCGGCGCGTTGTGCCAGTTGATGCGGAACAGGTTACGCGGGTGCAAATCCCACAGCCCAATCCCGGCCAATTCCTGCTTGATTTTTGCCGGAATTTTGGCAGGGTCTTTCATTTGGGCATAGGTAGGGATGACGATGTTACGCTCGCGCGCACGTTGAATGGCGCGTTTGCGGCGCTCGGGCTGAAGGGTCAGGTCAATTACGGTCATGGGAAAACTCCTTGAAGGGGGAGAAAGTTGTCAGACAATCGAATTATAACGCGTTAAAGTGGATTGTTTTCGATAGTGTTTATTACAGGTATAATCACGCCCGAGGAAATTTTATGCCAACCATTTACCCATTTACCGCCATTGTTGGTCAGGAACGCATGAAACGCGCCCTGATTTTGAACGCCGTGGATACCCGCGTCGGCGGCGTGTTGATTCGCGGCGAGCGCGGCACCGCCAAAAGCACAGCCGCCCGCGCCCTGGCCGCGCTGCTCCCCAACGTGCACGTCGTGCAGGGTTGCCGCTTTGGCTGTGACCCGGAAAATCCGAATGCCTGGTGCACCGAGTGCAAAGAACGCGCCACCCGCGAAACCCTGCCGGCTGCCATCCGCCCGATTCCTTTCGTCAACCTGCCGGTTTCGGCCACCGAAGACCGCGTGGTCGGCACGCTGGATATTGAACAGGCCATCCAAAAAGGCGAGCGCCATTTTGAACCCGGCGTGCTTGCCAACGCCAATCGTGGTTTGCTTTACATTGACGAAGTCAACCTGTTGGATGACCATGTCGTGGATTTGCTGCTGGATTCTGCCGCGATGGGCATGAACATCGTTGAGCGTGAAGGAATTTCCTTTTCCCATCCGGCGCGTTTCATCCTCGTCGGCACGATGAACCCTGAAGAGGGCGACCTGCGCCCGCAGCTGCTCGACCGGTTCGCCTTTTCGGTGGACATCACCGGCATCCGCGATACGCGCGAGCGCGTCCAAATTATGGAGCGCAACATCGCTTACGACACCGACCCAGACGCGCTGCGGAGCGAATTCGCCGCGCAAGAATTGGAACTCTCCGAAAAAATCGCCCGCGCCCGCAAACTGGTCGAACAGGTCAAATACTCCAAACGCGACCTGCTTTCGATTGCCGCGCTGACCTCCTCGCTCAACGTGGACGGCCATCGCGCCGATTTGGTCATTCTCAAAGCCGCGCGCGCCCAGGCCGCCTTTGATGGCCGCATCACCATCACCGACCACGACATCGCCCTGGCCGCCGAACTGGCCTTGCCTCACCGCATCCGCCGCGGCCCGTTCTACCAGGCCGAAATGACCGCCCAGCAGTTGCAGGAACGCATCGAAAACCTGGTTGGACAGCCGCAAGAATCCGAACCGGGAGAAGATTCCGAGCAGGAAGAATCCAGCGGGCAGGAAAAAAAAAGTCGATCGTAGAAGAACAGCCTGAAAGCGCCGACCAGCCTTCAGGTGCAGAACCCGCCCGCCAGGAGATTTTCGCCTCGCAAAACGCCAACTGGTGGGAAGGCGGTCAAAAAGTCAAAATGGGGGAAACTTTTGCGCCGCGCCGCCTCGATACGCCGCTGGACAAACTCACCCGCCACCGTGCCGGGCGCCGCTCCGAAACCGTCACCGAGCGTCACCGGGGGCGCTACATCAAAGCCCGCCCCGCCAACGGCTCCACCGACATCGCCTTCGACGCCACCCTGCGCGCCGCCGCGCCCTTCCAACTTCAGCGGGCCGAAAAACGTAAACACCTGGCCTTCGCCATCGAAAAAGGCGATTTGCAGAAGAAAATCCGCATCAAGCGCATGGCGAATCTCGTCCTGTTTTTGGTGGACGCCTCGTGGAGCATGGCCGTGGCTGAACGCATGAATGCCACCAAAGGCGCGATTCTCTCCCTGCTGACCGATGCCTACCAGCGCCGCGACCGCGTCGGGCTGATTGTTTTCCAAAAAGACCGCGCCACCCTGGTGCTGCCGCCCACCAACAGCATTCAACTTGCCCAACGCGCATTGATGGATATTCCCGTTGGCGGCAAGACGCCGCTTTCCGCCGGGCTGCTCATGGCGTCGGATGTGCTGACCCGCGAAAAATTTGCTCACCCCGACGTGCAGCCGCTGCTGCTGGTGATGACCGACGGCGCAGGCAATGTCTCCGTTGGCACCCAGCCTCCGCAGCAGGAAGCCCTGCAATTCGCCGAATCAATTGCCAGCGAGTGCGTCAAATGCGTTGTCGTCAACATGGAACATGCGGCCTTCGACCAGGGTCTGGCGCAAGAATTGGCTGACCATCTCAAGGCGCCCTGCTACAGCCTGGCCGAAATGAAAGCCGAAAATCTGGTTCACACCGTCAAACAAGAAATGAATACCAAAGGAAGCAAATAAATGCAAAGGCCGTCCCTTACCCGATTTGCCTGGCTCTCGATTGCCGCCGCCATTATCACGATTGGACTCAAAGGCGGCGCCTACCTGCTGACCGGTTCGGTCGGCCTGCTTTCCGACGCCATCGAATCGACCATCAACCTGGCCGCCGCCATCGTCGCCCTCGGCATGTTGACCATCGCCGCCCGCCCGCCCGATGAAAGCCACATGTACGGGCACGGCAAAGCGGAATATTTTTCCAGCACCGTCGAAGGCGTGTTAATTGTCGTGGCGGCTGGCGGAATTATCTACACCGCCATCGAGCGCCTGTTCAACCCTCAGCCGCTCGAACAGCTGGGAATTGGCCTGGTGGTTTCGCTGGCGGCAACCCTGGTCAACTTTACGGTGGCGCGGATTTTACTGACCGCCGGGAACAAATATCGCTCAATCACCCTCGAAGCGGATTCGCACCACTTGATGACGGATGTCTGGACCTCGGTGGCGGTGCTGGGCGGCGTGGCCGCCGTCGCGCTGACGGGTTGGCTGTGGCTGGATTCGCTGGTGGCGATTGCCGTCGCCATCAACATCCTGTGGACGGCCTACCACCTCATCCGCCGCTCGGTTGAGGGCCTGATGGACGCCGCCCTGCCGGACGAAGACTTGAAGGCAATTGACGCTGCGCTGGAAATCTATCGCGCGCGCGGCATCCAATTTCATGCGCTGCTCACCCGTCAGGGCGCGTCGCGCCGCTTCATTTCGACGCATGTCCTCGTCCCGGGCGCGATGACTGTCCACGACGCGCATCACATCGCGGAAGACATTGAGGCCGACCTGCGCAAAGCCGTCCTCGATGCGGTGGTTATCACTCACCTGGAGCCAGTTGACGACGAGAACTCACTCCACGACATTCCGATTGACAGAAAATAAGCCCATTTTCCCTACGCCAAAAGTATGAGCAAAAGATGGACGCCAGCCGCGAGGTCAGCGCCCATCTTTTGCTATAAACGGAATTGTCTTATGGCTGCTGAAACTCCAATTGCAGGCCGCCGGGATAGGCGCTTCCAGCAGAATCAACGCAAGTGGATGTCAGTAGGCCGGTAATGCGCGTAGTATTGGCGCTAAGCTGCAGCACGTATTCCACACCGGGGGTCATTTCGAAATCAGCATAGCCATTACCGCCGATGTCGGGCTTAAGCCCGGTGAAAATTGTTTCTTCGCCGCCCGGCCAGGTGATGATAATGGGAATACCGACAGCGGGCACGTCAGCGGCATTGAGTAGACGAATTTCGAGCAGGCCAGGATTCTCCGGCGCACAAAAGGAAATTTGGTCGAGTAGGGCAAACGGCGCGCCAGGGGTCGCACTGGGGGCATGCGGTGCCAAAATGCGGGTGGGTAATAAAGCGGCAAGCGTAGGTTGCGATGGGACAGGAGTCACGGGCGCAAGTTGCGTCACGGGTGGGGCAAAAGCGGCATCATCGAGGGTGGGGAGTGGGCTGGCAGAAGAATTTACCTGCGGCACATCCGTTTGGGATGTGGAAGCGTTACCGGGGTTGGCAACTTCAACTGTTGGAGATTGAAACGCCTCGGCTAACAAGCTCAATAGACGCACAGATTCTGCTGAAGCGTTGCCTGCCATCAGCCGCTGAGTCTGCTCAGCCAGCATGGAGAGTGGGTCGCCTCCCAATAACGCCAGACGAACGCGGGCGCGTTCCAGATTACCGTTGGCGGCGTAGGCAGACGCCGCCAACAAACGATATTCATCTTTGAAATCGGCGCGCAAGGAGGCTGGGGTAGATGCGTTTTGGAAGTCAACGGGCGCAACCCACCAGGCGTAGAGCAAACCCGCCATCAGCCCAAGCAAAAGCCCGGTGAGCAGGTACCAATAACCGGCTTTTTGAGGTGCGTTCATGGTAGGCCTCCAGCAGGCGAAAAAATTTGCAAGGCAAGGGTGAGCGTCTGCAGGCGTTGAATATCGCGCTCATCATAGCCGTTGGCGCGAGAAAATTGAAGCGCGGCGGATGCAATTTCTGCGGGCGGCTGTGAGCCGAGCAAAGCCAGACGGCGGGCGGCGTTCTGCGGATTTTGCTCGGTCTGATAGATTTCAGCAACCATCAGGGCGTAGTCAGCGCGGAAATCTTCGCGCAGGGTATTGGGGGCGGTATCCACATATTGAACCGGGTTGAGTTCCCAGCCGTAGAGCAAGCCCATGCCCATGCCCGCCAGGATGGAGAGCAGAAAAAAGAACCAGCGTTGAGGTGACATGGTCTGATTTTGCCCTTTCCGGTTTCAGGTGTCAAGTGGCAGGTTTCTGGTGATTACCCATTTGTTCCACCCTGCAAAGCGACATTTATGTCGCTTTTGTCCGCAGGACAAAAATTGGCGACTTGTAACTTTTCTCTGCACTCTCCGCGGTTAGGGAGGCAAGGTAGTAGCTCGGGTTAAATTTCAAAAAAAGCATTCGTAAAGTTTGTTCACACCTGCACTTGCGTGCTGGTTGCAAGTGTTTGCGACATTTGCGTTAAAAAAGGCAAAAGCCCCTGCTTTTTTTGAGAAGATATTTAAAAATAACTGATGTTACGCGATACACCGTAGCACGACATTTATGTCGTGTTGAAATTTGGCTGACGCTAATTTTTAGAGTCTATCCAAAAAACGGGGCAGGTGGGGCAAGGCCCGCGCAAATCGCAGATTTGCGCCACCGTTGGCTGCCCATTTTGCCAATCTTTTGGACGGGTTCTTATCTGTTCAGTGCCTATCAAACGGCTCTAAAATTTCAATTTTCCGGTTTCTGCGGCGCAACCGCGACATATATATCGCGCCACTGGTTCTTGTTGCGTAACATCAGAAAATAAAAAAGATGGAGAAATTCTCGTTTCTCCATCTTTTTTAGATATAGCGCGGTGTTATTGTAAAACCGGCTCGGCGGGGACAATTTCTTTCCAGAAAGTGTCATCAGTGGTGACGTTGCCTGTATCGCGCAAGTCTTTGAGCCACTTGCTAAAGGCGGTTTGCTTGAGTTTGGTGAACTGGTCGGCAGTCAGCGGGCGTTGTTCACGTCCGAGCAGGCGGATGATGTGCCAGCCGAAATCAGACTGAACCGGGGCGCTTATTTGACCAATGTCGGTCAGGGCAAAGGCGGCTTCTTCAAAGGGAGCGACCATCGCGCCATGGCCGAAGTAGCCCAGGTCGCCGCCGTTTTTGGAGTTGGAGGTATCTTGCGAAAGTTCTGCCGCCAACTTATTCCAGTCTTCGCCTTTGTTCAGGCGGTCAATCACGGCTTTGGCTTCGTCTTCGGTGGCGACGAGAATATGTTGCGCCCAGATGTAATCATCAGCGGGCTGCAAGTCTTTGACGACTTCGGCCATGATCTTTTCGCGCAAAAGAGTATTTTCAACCAGCGCGCGGAAGTCGTTTTGATTGAGTCCCGTGGAAGTTGCCAGGCTGGTCATCGATTCGGCGACGCGGGTCTGGTAGCCGGTGATGGTGTAGGGTGTCGCGGTCGGCTCTGGCAGGGATGTTGGCCCCTGAGTGGGTGCGGGCGTGGCTGTGGGCGCAGTGGTGGGCGTCTCGGTAAATTCCAGCGTGGCGGTCGGCGTCAGGCTGGGCAAGGGCGAGGCGGTTGGCGTGATGGTGACCAACGCCAGTTGAGCCGGGCTAAGCGTTACCGGGCCGGAGGTGGCAAAGGCGGTGGCTGTGGGAACCTCGGTGGGTGTTCCGTTGGTGTAAAAACGGAACTGTTCCTGCATGGCTTTGTCAATTTCATCAGCGCTGACAGTGATGCCCATTTTAGTGGCCTGTTGGCGGATAATACGCTCATCAATCATAAAATCAAGCGTTTGCTGGCCGACAGTTTCAGGGTTTTGCAATTGCTGGGCAATGCTGCTGAGAGTCTGCCCAAAGTTTGGATCCTGTAGCGGGTCTTGCGAGCCAAACATTTGAGCAAACTGATAGTATTGCTGGAACTGGCTGATCAGTTGCCCGCGTTGAAGTTTGACGCGCCCCTGAAATTCGCCAGCGGTGATGCGGTCGCCATTGACGGTGGCAACCGCGCGGTACTTCACAAATACCGTCGTAGAAAGAATGCCATAAGCAACCAGCCCAACGACCAGAACAATAATGCCCAAGGCGATGTGCTGAATCATCTGGCTCTGGCGGCGAACTACTTCAGAGTGCGCCAGATGTTTCTTGTTGGTTATTTTCGATTTTTTTTCCATAAGATATAAGTATTTGGGGCATGGGGGAAACCCATGCCCCAAATGACTGATTAGTCTTCGCGCCCTTCGTAGACGTAGGGCAGGAGGGCAATATGCCGGGCGCGTTTAACCGCCCCAGCGACTTCGCGCTGATGTTTGGCGCAATTGCCGGTTTGGCGGCGTGGTCGGATTTTGCCTTCTTCGGTCACAAAGCGCCGAAGCATGTCGGTATTTTTATAATCAACGACAAGGTGGCCGTCAGCACAAAACTGACAGATTTTGGGCCGCGAAAAGAAACGGCGCTCACCACCTTGTCCAGATTCTTGTTCTCTTTCGTCCATGGACGTTTACTCCGTATGAAAAGCGATTAGAAAGGAAATTCATCCTCGTCGGTGGAGGGGGGGGCATCGGGGGCGTCGGTTTGCTCGGCGTTGACGTGGTTGCCATCGCCGCGGCGTTCGCCCAGCATCATCATTTCGTTGGCAACAACTTCGACACTGCTGTGTTTGCCGCCTTCTTTGTCTTCCCAGCGGCGGGTTTGCAATCGGCCTTCGATGTAGACTTGCTGGCCCTTGGTGAGATATTGCTTGCAAATTTCAGCCAGGTTGCCCCAGGCGACGATGTTGAACCATTCTGTTTCAGAATGGCGCTCACCGTCAACGGTGTTCCAAGCGCGGCTGGTGGCAACGGTGAAGGTGGTGACAGGCCGTCCGGAGGGGGTGTAGCGCATTTCCGGTTCACGGCCCAGATGACCGATAATCATGACTTTGTTTAAGCCCCGACTCATAAAAGACTCCTCCAAAAAGCATCTGTGACAAGGACTAATTAGGCGACAAGGGTGATCATGAAACGCAGCAGGGATTCTTGAAAGCGAAAATTATGCTCCAAGTCTGCTGCGGCGGCGGGGTTCAGGGTGCAGTTGAACAGCACGTACTGACCTTCACGTTGTTTGTTGATGCGGTAAGCCAGCCGACGACGGCCCCAGACATCCACTTTATCTACGTTGCCGCCAGATTCGGAAATCCAGCCGCTTATTTTTTCGACTTCCGCTTTAAAAGCGTTTTCATCCAAATCAGCGTGGAAGATGCAAACTAATTCATATTGACGCATGGCAGGGAAACCTCCTTTCCTCGGGAATGCTCCCAGATGCAAGCCGCAGGCTTGACCAAGGGCGGAAAGCGCCCGCGCGGATAGCGTGGGCGAATTGACGGCCAACATTATAGCACAGGATACGTTATCTATGGATTTTCACGGCAGGCGGCACCATGGGTTTCTTAAAGTCACGATGCTTTTTATCGCGAATAGCGCAAATTGACGAATGGCGCGAATAACCCCATTAAAATTTATTTTTGTCCTGTTCATTTTCTTGTCTTGGGAGTATGCTTAATCCGCTTCTTACTCCCCACAAACGAGGTTCACATGCTCCGTTCTTTTTTCATCTACTTTTCCAAAGCCGCCTGGGCGCAAAAAATAGTCACGGGTTGGCGTTTCGCCTGGCAGGTCGCCTCGCGCTTCATCGCCGGGACGACCATTGACGAGGCCATTCGAGTCGTTCAGGGCCTGAATGCCAAAAATATCAACGCCACGCTCGACCAGTTGGGCGAGCACACTTCCACCCCCGAAGAAGCCAACCGCGCCGCCGATGGCATTTTGGCCGTGCTGCATGCCATCCGCAACGCCAGCGTGCGCGCCAACGTTTCCATCAAACTCAGCCAGATTGGCATGGGCATGGATGACCAGGTTTGTCTGGATAATTTGGAACGCATCCTGACGCGCGCCCGGCAGTATGGCAATTTCATCCGCATTGACATCGAAGACAGCCCCTGGGTGGATAAAACCATTGAAATCTACCGCGCCGCGCTGGAAAAAGGCTTTACGCCCAAGACGGTCGGCCTGGCCGCCCAGGCCTATCTCTTCCGCGCCGAAAAAGACGTGCGCACCCTGGCGGGCGAAGGCGTTCCCTTTCGCCTCGTCAAAGGCGCGTATCAAGAACCGGCCAGCGTCGCCTTCCCCAAAAAAGCGGATGTGGACGCCAATTACGATACCCTCGCCTCCATTTTGATGGACGCCTCGCTGGCGCAAAAGACGCAACTCAGCGCCGATGGCCTCGTCCCGGCCATCCCCGCGCTGGCAACGCATGACGAAAAACGCATCGCTTTCGCCAAAGCCTACGCCGATAAAATCGGCCTGCCCAAAAGCGGCCTGGAATTTCAAATGCTCTACGGCATTCGCCGTGACCTGCAAGACGAACTGGCCAAAGAAGGTTATCCCGTGCGCATCTACGTTCCCTTTGGCACGCACTGGTATCCCTACTTCATGCGCCGCCTGGCCGAACGCCCGGCCAACGTCTGGTTCTTCGTATCCAGCTTCTTTAAAAAATAATTCCCTTGACCCCACTTGCTCTGATCACCGGCGGCGCACACCGGCTGGGGCGGCTTTTCGCATTGGAAGCCGCCCGGCAGGGGTACGCCGTCGCGCTGCATTATCACCACTCGCGCTCACAGGCCGAAGCCACTGCGCAAGAAATCCGCGCCCTGGGACATCCGGCCTTTTTGCTTTCAGCAGATTTGAGCGACGTGCGCCAGATTTTCGCCTTATTTGATGAACTCGACCGCAGCCTGGTCGTCGCGCCGGGCAGCGAACTGCGTCTGCTGGTCAATTCTGCCGCCGTCATGCCCGCCGCTGATATTTTGAGCCTCGCGCCGGAAGACTGGGACGCCACCCTGGCGCTCAACCTGCGCGCGCCGTTTGTGTGCGCCCAACAGGCCGCCCGCCGCATGACCGGCGGCGGCCTGATTGTCAACATCAGCGACGTGGCCGCCGAAAAAACCTGGAGCAAATATCCGGCCTACACCGTCAGCAAAGCCGCGCTCGAAACGCTGACCAGAATCCTGGCGCGCGCTCTGGCGCCCTCCGTGCGAGTCAACGCCATCGCGCCCGGGCTGGCGCTACCCGCCGAGTCGCTCTCGCCCGAAGCCTGGGACAAACTGACCGGGCGGCTGCCGCTTCCGCGCGCCGCCTCGCCCGCCGAACTGACCTCCGCCCTCGAATTTTTGCTCAAAAACGAGTATATTACCGGCCAGGTCATCCGTGTGGATGGTGGCTATTCGCTGATTTAATTTAACCGCACTGCCCTGTGTTGCTGAGGTGAAAAATGAGCCTTGCCCTCTCTGAAAAATTACGCTCCGAAGGTGAGCGCGCGCTGACGTTTTTCGCCGCGCTGACGCCCGAACAATGGAACGCGCCGGTGTACACCGAAGGCGAAACCTGGACGGTGCGCAGCGTGCTGGCGCATTTCGTCACCGCCGAGCGCGGCTTTCTGAAAATTTTCGCCGATATTCTGGCGGGCGGCCCCGGCTCCAGCGATGATTTCGACATCAATCGCTACAACGCCAGCCAGCAGGCCAAAACTGCCGACTTGCCCCCGGCGGAACTGCTGGCGCTTTTTGGTCAGACGCGCGCCGAAATGGTCGATTTTGCCGCCGGGCTGAGCGAGGCCGACCTGCAAAAAACCGGCCGTCACCCCGCGCTGGGAATTTCCACGCTGGGCGAAATGCTCAAACTGGTTTATCTGCACAATTCCATGCACTTCCGCGATTTAAAAAAGGCGCTGGAAAAATAGTTGATGAAAACAAGTTTTGTTTCCGCGCTGCACTTTTTGCTCGCCTACCTGCTCGGTTTTGCGCTGGCGCGCTATTTGGGCGTACCGCTTTCGCCGCTGGCGTTTGGGCTGGGGCTGGCCTGGCTGATGAGTTTGCTCGGCGCGGCGGCCTGGCTGGATGACGCTTTTCGCAACCCGGCACAGCCTTTCCGCGCGGGTGAAACGCTCGAAGCGCGTTTACGAACCCGTCAGCGCCGGTTGCTGGCTGGCCTGGCCGCGCTGACCCTGGCCGCCGCGCTGACGGTGACGATGGCCGCCCTGCATCTGCTGACGATTGCCTCGCTGACGCTGATGGCGCTGACTGCGCTGGCGCTGCTGGCGTGGGTCGTCCCGCCCGTGCGCCTGGCGCAGCGCGGCCTGGGCGAGTTCGCCCTGGCGCTGGCCGCCGCCGATTTGACCCCCGCGCTGGCTTTTACCCTGCAAAATGGCGGCGTTCATCGCCTGCTGGCCGCCTTCGTTTTTCCGCTCACGTTTTTGGCGCTGGCTTATTTTGTTGCCGTCACCTTCCCCGCCCTGGCGACTGACCAGAAATTTGGCCGCCAAACTTTTCTGGCGCGTTTCGGCTGGCAGGTAGCGGTGCCTGCGCACAATGGTTTTTTGGCCGCCGCCTATCTTTTGCTGGCCGCCGCGCCGTTTTTTGGCGTACCTTTTGCGCTGATTTGGCCCGGTCTGCTGACCCTGCCGCTGGCCGCCCTGCAAATCTATCAATTTCTGCGCCTGGAAAATGGCGAAAAACCCCTCTGGCCGCTGCTCACCCTCAACGCCGCCGCTATTTTTGGCCTGACAACCTACCTGCTGGCGTTTACGCTCTGGATGAGATGAAGCAGTGATCAGTGATTAGTAATCAGTCACTGTTTACTGACAACTGGCCACTGACCACTGACCACTGACAACTGACAACCATGCCTGAATTCCTCACCCTCCTCCCCCCTGATTCTGCCCGCGAAAAATGGCTGGCAGAAATTTCCCCGCTGAACGAGGCTTCCGTTGTGGAGGCCGCCTCCGCAACCGGGCGCGTCACCGCTGAAGATGTGACTGCGCCGCATCCGCTCCCGGCCTTTCCGCGCTCGACGGTGGATGGCTACGCCGTGCGCGCCCGCGACACCTTCGGCGCCTCCGACACCCTGCCCGGCTACCTGACGCTGATTGGCGAAGTGCCAATGGGCGCGGCCCCCGCTTTCGAGATTCAGCCCGGCCAGTGCGCTCTGATTCACACTGGCGGCATGATTCCGCCCGGCGCCGACGCCGCCCTGATGCTGGAATATACGCAGCCGGTCGGCGTAGAAATTGAAGTGCTCAAATCGGTGGCCGATGGCGAAAACATCCTGCGCGTGGGCGAAGATGTCGCCGCCGGGCAAGTTGTCTTGCCGCGTGGCGTGCGCCTGCGCCCGGCAGAAATCGGCGGGCTGATGGCGCTCGGCATTCAGCGGGTGAACGTCGTCCGCGCGCCGCGCGTGGGGCTGCTTTCCAGCGGCGACGAAGTCATTCCGCCCGTGCAAACCCCGCTGCCGGGGCAGGTGCGCGACATCAACGCCTACACCCTGGCGGCGCTGGTCAGCAAAACTGGCGGCGAACCGATTCAGTATGGCATCATCGGTGACGATTTTGCCGCCCTGCAAAGCGCTGCCGCCCGCGCCCTGGCCGAATGTGACGTGCTGATAATCACCGCCGGTTCCTCGGCTTCGACCCGCGACATGACCGCCGACGTCATCAAGACCCTCGGCGCGCCGGGCGTGCTGGTGCACGGATTGAATACCCGCCCCGGAAAACCGACCATTTTGGGCGTTTGCGGCGGCAAAGCGGTGATTGGCCTGCCGGGCAACCCGGTCAGCGCGCTGGTAAACGGCTACATGATGGTCGTGCCGCTGTTGGAAAAATTACTCGGCCTGCCCAGCGGACGCCCGCGCCCGACGGTTCGCGCCCGGCTGACGGTCAATCTCGCCTCGCAGGCCGGGCGCGAAGACTGGCAGCCGGTGCGTCTGCTCCCCGCCGAGGCGGGCGAGAGCTGGCTGGCCGAACCCGTCTTCGGCAAATCCAATCTCATTTTCAGCCTGGCCGCCGCCGATGGCCTGCTCAAAATTCCCCCCGACGTGACCGGCCTCGCGGCTGGCGCAAGCGTCGAAGTCTTGCTGATGTGAAACCTATGTCCCTCTACCTCCACGATATTCCCCTGCCGCAGGCGCAAGAACGCTTGCAAACCGCCCTGCGTGACGCCGATTTGTGGCGCACCCTCGGCGCGGAAGAAATTCCGCTTGACGAAAACGCCCTCGGGCGCATCACCGCCGAACCGGTCTGGGCGATTAAGTCCTCGCCGCACTATCACGCCTCGGCCATGGACGGTTTTGCCGTCCGCGCCGAAGCGACTGCCGGAGCGCTGCCCTCCGCCCCGCGCACGCTCGTCGTGGAGGCCGAGGCAAAATACCTCGATACCGGCGACCCGCTGCCAGCCTGGGCGAATGCCGTCATCCCCATCGAAAATGTCGAATCGCTGGCCGAAAACGGCCAAATCGCTGCGGATGTCCGCCACCCGGCCTCCATCCGCACTCGGGCCTCCATCGTCCCCTGGAGTCACGTCCGCCCGATTGGCGAAGACATCGTGGCGACGCAGTTGGTGCTGCCCGCTGGGCATCCGCTTGGCCCCTATGATTTGGGCGCGATTGCCGCCGCTGGTCACGTCACCGTGCGCGTGGCGCGCCGCCCGCGCGTGGCGATTTTGCCCACCGGAACGGAACTCGTGCCAATTGGCGCAGAACTGCGCTCTGGCGATATTTTGGAATACAACTCGCTGGTCATGGCCGCCCAGGTGAGGGCCATGGGCGCCGAACCGCTGCGCTTTCCCATCACCATTGACGATTTCGACCAGATTTGCGCGCGCGTGGCCGAAGCCGCCCGAACCTGTGACCTGATTTTGCTCAACGCCGGTTCCTCTGCCGGGGCCGAAGATTTCTCCTCGCGCGTGGTGGAAAAACTGGGGCAGCTGCTGGTGCATGGTGTCGCCGTCCGCCCCGGTCACCCGGTGATTTTGGGCATGATTAACCGCCCGGACGGCGCTCTGCCGATTGTGGGCGTGCCGGGCTATCCGGTTTCTGCCGCGCTGACGGTGGATATTTTCGTCGAACCGCTGATTGCCCGCTGGCTGGGGCGTAGACCGGCGGAATTACCGCTGGCGCAGGCGGTTTTCACCCGCAAAACCGCCTCCCCGGCGGGCGACGACGATTTTGTGCGTGTGGTGGCCGGGCGGGTGGGCGAAAAACTGCTCGCCGCGCCGCTTTCGCGCGGAGCGGGCGTCATCACCTCGCTGGTGCGCGCCGATGGCCTGGTCGTCATTCCCAGCGGCGCGCAGGGCGTCGAAGCGGGCGAAACCGTTCAGGTGCGGCTGATGCGTCCCGCCAGCGACCTGGAGCGAACGATTTTCTGCATCGGCTCGCATGACGTGATTCTCGACCTGCTGGCGCAATTTCTCTCCGAGCGCGGGCGGCGGCTGGTTTCGGCCAATGTCGGCTCGCAGGGCGGGCTGGTCGCGCTCAAGCGCGGCGAAGCGCATCTGGCCGGTTCGCATCTGCTCGACCCGGCGACCGGCGAATATAATCTGGCCGCCATTCGCCGCTATCTGCCCGGCGTGCCGGTGCAGGTGATGGCGCTGGTGCGCCGCGAGCAGGGGCTGATGGTGCAGCCCGGCAACCCCAAAGCGATTGCCTCGCTGCAGGATTTACTGCGCCCAGACGTGACCTTCATCAACCGGCAGCGCGGCGCGGGAACCCGCGTTTTACTGGACTATCAACTCGAAAAACTGGGAATCGCCGCCGAAGCGGTGCGCGGCTACGCTGACGAGGAGTACACGCATCTGGGCGTGGCTGCCGCAGTCGCCGGGGCGCGCGCCGACTGCGGCATGGGCATCCCCGCCGCCGCGCAGGCGCTCGGCCTGGATTTTGTGCCGCTTTATCACGAACGCTACGATTTGGTCATTCCCAAAATTCACGCCGCGAGCGATTTGCTGGCCCCGCTGTTTGATTTGCTAAAATTGCAATCTTTTCAAAATGCTGTGGCCGCGCTTCCCGGGTATGATATCGGCGTGATGGGAACCCTGATTGCGGAGATAAACTGATGGCAAACGCTTTAGTCATAGATGACAATCGTCAAACCGCCGATTCGCTGGCGGAACTGCTGAAGGCGCTCGGCCTGCAGGCCCGCGCCGCCTACGGCCCCGGCCCTGGTATGAGCATTTTGGGCGGCGACGTGCCCGACGTAGTTTTTCTGGATATTAATATGCCCGGTGTCAGCGGCTTTGAAATTTTGAGCTATATTGTGCGCGAACCGCGCCTGGCCAAAGTGCCGGTTTTCGTCTGCACCTCCGATGACCAGCCCAAAACGCGCGAATTGGCTTTGCGCGGCGGGGCGCGTGGTTTTCTTGTCAAACCGGTAATGCTCGATGGGCTGGTACAGTCCCTGCGACGGATTGGTCTGTCCGTTTCTTAAACGGTGAATTTAAAATCTAGACAAATCTACTCTAAAATATTTTACTTTTGTTAATCCTCCTGAAGCCTGAGAATAAAGGCGGGTATAATCTCTTCAGGAGGAACAAATGTCCCTAACGATTGGAAATTTTGTACCCGATTTTGCGCTGGCGGATGAAACCGGCGCTGTGCGCCACCTTGCCGATTTTCGCGGTCAGGTGGTCGTTTTGTATTTTTACCCAAAAGATGACACGCCCGGCTGCACCACCGAAGCCTGTAACTTTCGTGACGATTATTCCGCCTACGTCAAGGCCGGGGTAACGGTGTTGGGCGTCAGCCCCGATTCGGTAAAATCGCATCTCAAGTTTCAGCAAAAATATCAACTTCCCTTTCCGCTGCTGGCTGATGTTGACCATCAAGTGTTCGAGGCTTACGGTGTGTGGGGACCGAAAAAATTCATGGGGCGCGAGTATATGGGTGTTTCGCGCACCACGTTTGTGATTGACCCGGCGGGCAACCTGAAGCAAATTTTTGAAAATGTAAAACCATCTGATCACAGCGCAGAAGTCTTGGCGGCGGTCCGCGCCTAGGAATTTTGCATGAAGAATGACCTTTTGCGCGCCCGATACGTCACATTTGCCCTGCTTGGGCTGGTGCTGACGTTTTATCTGTCCATTGCGTTAAACTGGTCTTTCTGGCTGGCTGGCGCGGCGGGCTTTGCGACCGCCGCCGCGCTGGTGGTTGTGCTGGAAATCTGGACGCGTTTATTTTCGCGCCGCGCTGCCGTGTCAGACGGGTTGCGTGATGTTTTGGGCAGCGAACTTCGGATTGAGACGCAACTTGCTTTGGTGTTTCAACAAAAAATTATCGAAGCCTGCTCCGAACGGGATATTCTCGAAGCCACCCTGCAAACCGGCGGCAGCTTGCTTCACGCGCAGGGGGCGTCTTTTGTGCCATTTGATGAATATGCCCAATCCCTCCCGGCTCTCATGCAGGGGGATGTGCCTGCCTCGGCTTTGCAGACTTGGTCAGCGCGGCTAAAAATGCCCGAGACTCGCACTACTTGTAAAAATTGCCAGGTTTTGCACGGTGGACTTGGCTGCGTTTTGATTCCAACGGAAGTCGAACGGGTTGCCTCTGCGCGTTGTTTTCCATTGATGGTGGCCGGGCGCGAAGCGGGAGTAGTCAACTTTTTTTTTCCAAAAGATTGTGAACTGGCCTCTGCCGAGCGCATTTTTTTAATCGAAATCTTGTTTTTAGCCGGGCAGGCGCTGGAAAACTTGCGTTCGCGCGATCAGGAAATCATCGCTTTGCGCTATCTGCAAACGGTCTCTGCGCCCAAATCTGACCTGACGCTTTTGCTCAATAACTTGCTCGAAAATGTTCAGCGTGCGTTGGATACAGATTTTGCCCTGCTTTATTTGCCGGGTGGCTTACAAAGCGGAATTGTCTCTGCGCCGGTACTTTTATCGGTGCTGCGGAGTGACTCAATTCTTCCCATTGATATTCCCGATCAAACTTTCCTTGATGGCTTGTGGCAAAGCGCCTTGAAATCTGGACAGAGCATTTCGCTTGAAAACGTGAATATCAACAACCGCGAAATGTGGAAAGTGTTGCTTACAGTTCCATTGGTTTGGCATGAAAAATCCCCTGCTGGCGTGATGGTGCTTGGCTCCAATTCATCCCAGGCATTTGCGCCACGTCAGCGGGTGCTGCTTGAAACCCTGGCTGCCCAGGCCGCGCTGCTGATTCAAAATGCGCGCCTGATGGTTCAGGTAGAATATCAGGCGGTGGTGGATGAGCGCGCCCGCCTGGCGCGCGAAATTCACGATGGACTGGCGCAAACGCTGGCTTTTCTCAAAATTCAAGCTGCTCAAATGCAAAGTTATCTTTCGCGTGGTGAACTAGATCGGCTGACCAATACCCTGCAAGCCAATTACCGCACCCTTTCAGATGCCTATCTGGACGCACGTCAGGCCATTGATAATTTGCGCCGCACCCCGGCCTCCAGCCTGCGTGATTGGGTCGGCACGGTTATTGTTGACTTTGAGCAAGGAAGCGGTCTTAAAGTGGAATTGGATGACGCGTGCCTCGACTCTGCTCAATTTGCGCCCAACGTGCAGGCGCAGCTCATTCGCATCGTGCAGGAAGCGTTCAGTAACATCCGCAAGCACGCCCAGGCCAGTCATGTTTGGCTGATTGCCCGTAAACGTGACAGCCTTTTTTTTCTGGCTGTGCGTGATGACGGGAGCGGTTTCCAACCGGAGCAAATCGAATTGGCCTCGCGCTACGGTTTGCGCGGAATGCGCGAGCGTGCCGATGGCATTGGCGCGGATTTTCAAATCATCAGCCGGCCCGGCGAGGGCACGACCATTTCGCTTTCCCTGCCAGTTTCCGTTGAGGAGGAACTGTGAATCGGGTCATAAAACTACTGGTTGTAGACGACCACGCTCTCTTTCGACGCGGGTTGATCGGTCTGTTGGCGGAAATGCCCGAATTTGTTGTCATCGGTGAAGCCTCCAACGGCCAGGAAGCCCTGACATTACTGGAGAAAGTGCGCCCAGATATTCTTTTGCTGGATATTAATATGCCGGTGATGGACGGCATCCAGGCGCTGATTAGCCTGCGAAAAGTTTCTCCCGACCAAAAAGTGCTGATGTTGACTATTTCGCAAAATGATGACGACCTGATCGGTGCAATTGTGGCCGGGGCCAATGGTTACCTGCTCAAAAACACGGAGCCGGAAGCCCTGCGCGAAACGATTTTACAGGTTTTTGCGGGTAATTCTGTGCTTTCCCCTGAAGTGACCACGCGCGTCTTACTCACGCTTCGCCGCGCCCAAAGCGACCGGGGCCGCTCCTTGTTGAGCGAGCGCGAGGTGGATGTGCTGCGCTGCCTGGCGCGTGGTCAGACGACCGCACAAATTTCGGGCGCGTTGTTTATTTCAGAAAACACGGTCAAAACCCACATTCGCCACATCCTGGAAAAAATGGAAGTCAATAACCGCGCCGAAGCGGTCGCCAAAGCCTCGCAAATGAATTTATTGTGACGCGCCGAAAAAGACCCAATCTCGCCCGGATTTTACCGTCAGGGCGAGTTTTGCTTTAATTTGTTGAAATTCGGGGCTGTCCGCCTCTTCTGCCGAGAGGCCCCACAGCACCAGCACGGCTTTTTTCTCGGCGACGGCTTTGAAGACCAGCGCATATTCTTCCGGCCTGTCTCCGCTCATAAAGTAAATATAGGAAGGTCGTTCCAGTGTGGCGTAGATGGCCGGCGGGCTGTTGCTGTAAATCGCCGTCGTGGCGGGCAGGCTGTGCAGGAAAGTTGCTGCGCCGGATTGCGACCAGCGCACGCCGGCGTAGCCCTGACCATCGAGACGCATTTGCCGGGCGGCGCTGACCAGATTGACGGCGGCGAAGCCCTGCCAAATGAGAATCAACGCCAGTAAAATAAATTTTCCGCGTGAGCGCCATAAGCGCTCCAGCGCGAAAAATGGCAGAAAAAGCAGGCTGAGATACAGCGGGGCCAGAATCCGCTGCAGGAAGCGCGTGGCCGGATCGAAAAAACTCATCGAGAAGAGCACCATCGCCAGATAGGTGAAGCCGAAAACCCCGCCCGCCAGGGAGAGTTTTTCGGCGCGCGAGGCGGCTTGCCCGCGCCAGAGCGCCCAGCCGATGACGGCCAGCGCGGCCAGGCCGGTCAGCGCTACGAGCGTTGCGTGCAGCGGGCTGATGGATTTCCACAGCGCTGGGAAGGGAATCAGCCAGCGGCTGAGATTCTGCAACCCGAGCGCCAGGTTGTCGGTGTTTAGCCCGTAAAACGCGGCGACGCGGTTGGTGCCGACGTGCGCCGTCAATTCGTTGCGCGCAATCCAGGCGATTGGCAGGGGCAGGCTGGTCAGCAGGTAAAACCCTGTCAGTTGCAGGCGTTCCTGCCAGTTTTTGGCTTCCAGCCACAGGGTTAGCCCCAGCGCGGCGAAGAGCGCCAGGCCGACGTAGCGCGTCAAGATTGCCAGTCCTACCATCAGCCCCAGCGCGGCGGCAAATCGTTTTTGACGGGTTGCCAGCAGTTCATCCAGCGCAAGAAAAGCCAGCAGAACGAAAAAAAGGAACAGCGGTTCGGTGATGGCGTAGGAATGTACCCCGAAAAGGTCAGCGTTGAGCAGGTAGAGCGAGCCAATCAGCGCCGCCAGCCAGCTGCTGCGGGTTGCGCGCCAGCCAATCAGCCCAAAGAGCAGGCCGTTGAGCCCCAGTAGAAAAATGTTCAGCCAGCGCGCCGCGTTCAGTGGGTCAATCCCGCTCAGGCCGATGGCAGAAAGCGTCAGCGAAAAGAGCGGCGGGTAGTGGGTGATGGGTTCGAGGTCGCTCGCCAGCCAGATTTCGCTGTAGCCCTGGCCGTTGATGATGGCGCGTGCGCCGCCGATGTAGGCGATGGAGTCGTTAATCAGCCCTGCGCCGTGCGGGGTCGCCAGGCGCAGGAGAATCATCGTCGAAAAGGCCAGCGCCATCAGCGCGGCCAGCGGCAGTAGGTTTTGTCGCAGTTTCATCGTTTTTACGGGCCGCGCACCAGCAATTTGTCATTGCGAATGACAATCATGGTTTTGTCCCAGTTGTTGATGCGAAATTCGCCGCTATAACTTTTTTTATCGCCAATCGTGACGTAGTATTTGTAGGTTCCCCAGGGAATTTCAAAGCTGAGGATGCGCGTGAAGGCGTAAGATAAATATAGCGGATAATTGCCGTTGGCTGAAACGCCGGTGAGCGTGATGGTGGCGTTTTTGAAATCGCTCTCGTTGGAAACCACAATCAACCCCACCCGGCCATCGTTGGGAACGCCGTTGGCGGCCAGTGTCCCCTGAAATTGCGTTGGCGATACTGCGGGTGTCAGGGTGGTAGTTTCAGTGGGCGTTTCGCTGGGGGTGGCGGTTTCGGCGGGCGTGGGGGTGGCTGGGATGGGCGTTTCTGTCGGAGTCAGGCTGGCTGTCGCTGTGGGGGCGGCAGTCAGCGTTTCGGCCACCATCGTTTCAGCCAGGGCGCTGATGGTGGCGGCCTCATCCGGTGTCGGGGGAGGCCGCGTGGCGGGGGCGCAGGCGCTCAGGCCAATAATAAAAATTACCAGGAGAAGAAGAATTTTTTTCACGATTTTATACCTTGTTTTGCCCTGCGATTTCTAAAAACTGTGTCAGGGTTTGGCGTAACAGCCGTTCGGGCATTGCGCCTACCTGACGATGAACCTCTTTGCCGCCTGATACAAAAAGCATGGTGGGAATGCCTTGAACACCATATTGTCCGGCCCATTTTGAATTTTCATCGGTGTTGACCTTGGCGATGATGACTTTTCCGTCAAATTCTTGCGCCAACTTGTCAAGAATCGGCGCGACCATTTTGCAGGGACCGCACCAGGGCGCCCAGAAATCCACAATAACGGGGATAGGCGATTTTAGAACAGTTTGCTCAAAGGCGTCATCAGTGACGTGTATAGGTATGTTCATGGTTTCTCCTTCTCGGTATTTTGGCCGATTTTTAAAAATGCAGAATTGTTTTTGCGCGTTGGTGTTCCCTTTTTTGTCGCGCGGTAGTATACCATAGCGAGCCATAGGGGCGTGATATAATCGCGCCCCTATGGCAGATTTTCTCTTAAAATGGCGCGCAGGCCTGGCGCGCAGCAGTAAGGCCGCTTTTGGTCGGCTTTCTGGTCTGTTGGGCGCTACCGAAATCAAAAATGAAACTTGGGATGACTTGGAAGCCCTGTTTGTTCAGGCCGATATGGGCATGGAAAGCGCCGCTGCAGTGCTTGTTGCCCTTAAAGCGGCGGTAAAACGCGACGGGCTGACGCGGGCTTCTGATTTACAGGCGCTTTTGCGCGCCGAATTATGCTCTCGCTTAACGCCTCCGCCCGTGCTGGATTTTTCCGTTAATCCGACGGTGATTTTGCTGGTGGGCGTTAACGGTTCTGGCAAAACCACCACCGCCGCCAAGTTGGCGCAGCGCTATCAGCAACAGGGCAAAACGGTACTTTTCGGCGCGGCGGATACTTTTCGCGCGGCGGCGGTAGACCAGTTACAGGTTTGGGGCCAGCGCCTGGGCGTTGAAGTCATCTCTGGCGCGGCGGAAAGCGATCCTGGCGCGGTGGCCTTCAGCGCCGTTCAGGCTGGCCTGGCGCGTGGCGTAGATTTGGTGCTGGTAGATACCGCCGGGCGCTTGCACACTCGCTTCAACTTGATGGAAGAACTCAAAAAAGTATACCGCGTGGTGGGCAAAGCCTTGCCGGGCGCGCCGCACCACGTTTGGCTGGTGCTGGATGCCACCACGGGGCAGAATGCCCTGCATCAGGCGCGCGCCTTCAAGAGCGCCGTCCAGGTGACCGGCGTGATTCTTTCTAAACTCGATTCATCCGCGCATGGCGGAATGGCCTTTGCCATTCAGCGCGAACTCGGCCTGCCGATTCTCTTTGCCGGATTGGGCGAAAAGCCCGAAGACCTGACGCCCTTTGACCCGCAAGCGTTTGTAGACGGTATTTTGGGGTAAATTTAGAAAAGGTGAAACCATGCAAGATTTAATTGACCGCTTACAACAAGCCGACGAATTGATTGCCCAGCTTTTGGAGCGTCTTTGACTACGCTAACAAGGAAACCCAGTTGGCCGCGCTCGAGGACCAGATTGCCGAAGCGGATTTTTGGAACGACCCCAAAAATGCTCAAAAAATAAGCAAAACCGCCGCCGCTTTGCGCGACGAAGTTGATTCCTGGAACAAGTTGCGCCGTCAGGTGACTGAAACGCGCGAGTTGGCAGAACTCAACGATGATGGTCTTCGCCCTGAACTGGAGGTCGAAGTGGACGCCATCGAAGTGGAATTGCAAAAGCGTGCTTTTGCGGCTATGCTCTCTGGCCCCTACGATGCGGGTGACGCTATTTTGGCGATTCACGCCGGCGCGGGCGGTACTGACAGCCAGGATTGGGCGCAAATGATTCAGCGTATGTTTTTGCGCTGGGCTGAACTGCATGGTTATCAGGTGGAACTTCTCGACCAGACCGAAGGTGAAGAAGCCGGAATCAAATCCTGCACGCTGGCAATCAACGGAAAATACGCTTATGGCTATTTGCGCTCCGAACTGGGCGTGCACCGCCTGGTGCGACTTTCCCCCTTTGATGCGGCGCACCGCCGTCACACTTCTTTTGCGCTGGTAGAAGTCTTGCCGCAGGTGGCAATGGACAGCCCCGAAGTGCAAATCAACCCGGAAGACATCACCATTGACGTATACCGTTCCAGCGGGGCGGGCGGCCAAAATGTGCAAAAAAATTCCACCGCCATTCGCATTACGCATCTTCCCAGCGGGCTGGTAGTCACCTGTCAGAATGAACGTTCTCAAACGCAAAATCGCGAGTCAGCCATGGGTGTCTTGCGCGCGCGCTTGTTGAGAATTCAGCAAGCCAAAAAGGAGGAAGAAATCGCCGTTCTCAAAGGAGACTATACCAAGGCTGAATGGGGCAGCCAGATACGCTCCTATGTTTTGCACCCGTATCAGATGGTTAAAGATCACCGCACCGAGTACGAAGTCGGCAATGCCCAAAGCGTGTTGGATGGTAATTTAGATGGGTTTATGGAAGCGTTTCTAAAAAATGCGGGGCAGGCTTAAGCCTGCCCCGCATTTTTTATTTTATGGCGCCGCCGTTGCGCTGGGCGTCATGGTTGCTCCGCCGCTGGTGACGGTTGCGCTCGGCGTAGCAGAAAAAATCAATTTTTGCTTGACAGTTTTCCGCGCCGCCGCTATAATCAGCCCGCTTAAGTCACAGGAAAAATTTGCACGAAGCAATTTTAAAGGAGTCTTCCATGCCGCCTCATCCAAAACGTAAACACTCAAAGGGCCGCCGCGATCGCCGCCGCGCCCATGACGCGTTGACTGCCCTCAATCTGGTTGAATGCCCCAACTGCCACCAGATGGCTTTGCCGCACACGGTTTGCCCCAACTGCGGGCAATACAAAGGCCGTGAAGTCATCGCTGTCGAAGCAGCCAAGTAACCCCGTCGAAACACTGGCGCGCCGTGACCAACACGGCGTGTTTGTGTTTAAAAGTCAGAGGTGAAAAATGACCATTGATATGCGTACAACCGCTTTCCTTTTCCCCGGCCAGGGTTCGCAATTCGTTGGCATGGGGCGCGAGTTGGTTTCTCTGCCTGCCGCTCGCGCTATTTTTGATGAGGCCGACGCCCTGCTTGATTTTTCCATGAGCCAGCTGATGTGGCAGGGCGCGGCGGATGAATTAAATGATACACTCAACACCCAGCCCGCGCTTTTCATCCACTCCCTGGCCGCCTACCGCACCTGGGAGAGTCTGCGCCCGGGGCTGATTCCCGCTTATATGGCTGGTCACTCGCTGGGAGAACTCTCTGCCCTGACCGCCGCTGGCGGGCTTTCCTTTGCCGACGGCTTGCGGTTGGTGCGTAAACGCGGTGAACTGATGAAGCAGGCTGGGGAACGTAACCCAGGCGGCATGGCCGCCATTCTGGGTCTTGACATTGTGACCCTTGAGCGCGTTTGCGCTGAAGCCAGCCAGCCTGGTGAAACGGTACAGGTTGCCAACGATAATTGCCCTGGTCAGGTTGTCATTTCCGGCCACAAAATTGCGCTGGAGCGCGCCATTGTTGGGGCAAAATCTGCCGGGGCCAAGCGCGCCCTGCCGCTGGCTGTCAGTATTGCCGCGCATTCTCCGCTGATGGAGAGCATTCAGGCTGAATGGAATGCTGCCGTGCAAGCCGCCGCTTTCAGCGACGTGAACCTGCCGGTTATCGGTAATGTTCACGCCGTGCCGCTTTTGCGCGCCGATGATTTGCGCGCCGACTTGGTTGCGCAAATGCAAAATCGCGTGCGTTGGACAGAATCAGTGCGCTGGATGAGCGCTGAGGGTGTAACGACTTTCGTTGAAGTCGGCGCTGGCACGGTGCTGGGCGGTTTGGTCAAACGGATTGTATCGGGGACAACGGCTTTTCCCCTGGGAAGCCTGCCAGATTTTGAGCAGTGCTAACCTTCAGCCGCCAGCAAGTGCCGCTCGGCTTGTTCCTTCAATCCCAATACAGTAAAAAGCTCTGCCGCTCGCAAAAAATAGTTGCGGGCGGTTTCTTTTGCGCCGATGCCTTGCAATAGCCAGCCATAATTGCCCGTTTGTGCGGCGATGCTGTAGCGGTCGCCGATGGTCAGGTAAATCGCGCAGGCTTGTTCCAACAGCGATTGTGCATTATCGCCTTGTCCACGCATCAGCGCGACTTGGCCGCGCGCGGCCAGCGTGTTGGCCTGCCCAAGCCGCGCGCCCAGGGCGCGGTAAATTTCATCAGCGCGCCGAAAAAATTTGGAGGCGCTCTCGTAATCTTGTTTCTGGAAACAGACTTCCCCCAAACCGTAGTACGTGTTCGCCTCGCCAAGCCGATTTTTTAACGAGCGGTAAATTTTTAATGCTTCGATATAGCATTTTTCGCTGTTGACATACTCTTCATTGCGGCGATAAATATCGCCCAACCCCTCAGCGCAAGTGGCTTCACCCAGACGGTGTCCCAACGCGCGGTAGAGCGCCAGAGATTCGTTGTAGCAACGTTGCGCGTCCGATAGGTCGCCTTGCAAGCACTGAAGATGTCCCATACCTTGCAGACAATTGGCCTCGCCCAGTCCGTGATGAATTTCGCGGTAGAGCGCCAGTGCGTCGCGGTAGCGAATTTGCGCTCGGTAGTGTTCGCCTTGCTGGAGCAAGACATCGCCCAGGTTTTGAATGCAATTTGCCTCGCCGAGACGGTCTTTGGCTGTGCGGCAAAGTGGCAGAGCGGCGCGATAGCGTTTTTCGGCCAGAGCGGTATCTCCCATCAGCCGGGCGACTTCTCCCAGGCTGCGGTAGCAGGTTGCCATTCCGGCCAGGTTTTCTTTGGCGCGGTACCCCTCCAGCGCGCGGGTGTATTCCTGTTCGGCGGCGTTGATTTCTGTCAGTTGCAGGTTTACATCCCCCAGTTTTTTTCGGCAGGCGGCCTCGGCTTCGGGTTGTTTATTGGCGTGGAAAAGTTCGATGGCTTTCGTATAGGCGCTGGATGCTTGTTCGTAGTCATCAACCCAGTAATGAACTTCGCCCAGGCGCGTCAGGGCTTCGGCCTGAGGAATGCTGGCCTGCATTTGCTGGTGGATATTGGCGGCCTGTTTGAAATAGGAGACTGCCATTTGCCGGTCTGAAAAATCTGGCAGGCTGGCGTAAAGTTCGCCGATTTGGGTGAGGACGGCGGCCAGGCTGGGCAGATTGGTGGTGTTGCCGCGCGTCAGCGCGCGGCGGCGTTCTTCGAGTATTTCGAGGGCGCCGGGCAGGTTGGTGGCGGGGAGGAGCGGCTCGGGTTGAAAGGCGTTGGCGGGGCTGGCCTCACTGCGGGGAGTGGAAATCCCCGGGGCATGAAATTCAAAGGCGGCGCTGTACCAGTCGAAAAAGTCGGGCGCGTTCATGTCGAGACGGTCCATTGCCAGGTCGGTCAGAAAGAAAATGACCGGCACGGGCAGCGCCTGGCGCAACAGGTCGCGCTCGGCATTGAGGGCGGCGGCGAAGGGTGGCCGGGCGGTGATGCCCGCGCTTCGGGCGTCAATCAGGTGTTCCATGCCGGTGACGGCCAGGGCGGCATTGCGCGGAGCGCGGAGCAGGGCACGGCCTTCGGAGGTGGCGGCCAACGCTTCGCGCAGGTTGAGCGGGTGGCGGTTGGAAAGGTCGAGGCGAATCAGGCGGGTGGCGTGCGGCTGGAGCTCGCTTGTGAGCCGGGCGATGATTTGGCCGCGATAGTTGGGGTCGTTGATGCGCGTCAGCCCGAGGCTGAATTGTCCCTGGTGGTAACGCACGAAGCGCAGCAGGCGTTCAAATTCGGTTGGAATGGATGTGTTGGTCTCGTCCATGCTGAACCTTCTGCGTCAGGCGGCGCGTAAAACGGTTCCGTGTTCGCGGCGGGCGCTTTCGAGCGCGGCTTTGAATTCGGGGGTATCCCACAGGAGCGGATGGACGCCAATCCAGCGTTCGGTTTCGTATTCGAGCGCGGCGCGGCGGTAGAGCAGGAAACGGCCATCTTCATCGGGGTTGATAGTGGCTTCGAGGTGGGTGCGCGCCAGCAGGCTGTAGTGCCGCAGGGTGAGTTTGCGCGCCATTTCGCCGCGCACGAGGCTGGCGGCGCGGTTGACGGCGCGCTCGTCAATGGCCTGATTCGATTCGAGCAGGGCCTCTTTGAGCAGACGCAACAGATCGCGCGGACAGCCACCAGAGAGATGCGCCAGACGTACGGCGATGGATGGGTCGGCGAACAGGTTTTTATCTACTCGCAGGTAGATGGCCTGCAAGAGCGCTTCGATGCTCTTTTCTTGAATGGCGTAGGTGTTGCCGCGTGGATAGACTGGCAGCATGGGCAGGGTTTCGGGCTCGTAGCGGTCTTCCACCGTTTCGCCGGGCGGGTTGTAGAGCAGGGAGATGGGCAGGACAAAGATGGTGTGGGCGTCAATGTCGTTGAGCAGGTCGGCGTTGGTGAGCACGGCCTGGCTAATCATCTCGGGCGGGTAGCGGTCGAGGTTGTCGAGAATGAAGATGATCCCGCGCGGGTAGGCTTTGGCTGATATGCGCCGCGCATCGGTCAGCAACAGATTGAGATTTTGGCGCAGTTGGTCGGGATATTTTTCCACCGCGTCTTTGACCTGTTCGCGCTGACTGCCGGTGGTTTTGCGCAATAGGCTGAGGCCGGAGAGCAATTTTCCCAGCGGGGTGTTGATTCCCAGCGCGGCATCGCCCGAAAATTCGATGATGCGCTCGACTTCTTTTTCTTCGACGTGCGTCACTTCCTGAAACCAGTCGGTGACGATTTTGACGCTTTTGAGCGGTAGGGGCTTGAGTCTTGGGTCGCTGTCGAAGGCTTCGTCGAGCAGGCGCAGCATTAGCAAAAACAGGTCGCCGAAGCCAATTTCGTTGGGGTCAGCCTGCTCGTTGACGACGGTGTAGAGCGGCAGGTAGCCTTCAGCGCGCGCCTGGTCCATCACGCGCGCCAGCTCGGTGGATTTGCCGCAACCGCGATGCCCGGCCAGGGCGATGTGGCTGAATTTCTGCTCGGCCTCTGCGCCGCTGAGACGGCGGGCAATGCGGTCGTGCAGGTTTGTGCCGCGCGCGGGGTCAAAGTCGCACCAGCGCGGGTCGCCGGGAGTCAGAGGCTCGTCGGGGTTGCAGTGACCGATAGCTTCGATAATCAAAGGGTTCATGATTGCGCCTTTCTGGTAGGGTCGCGGGATGATGTTTTTCGTGTTCCTTGGAAAGGTGCAAGATTTGTGCCACACGCCAGACGAAAATTAAGTATCCGATGTTACGCGGTACACCGTAGCACGACATTTATGTCGTGCTGAAAATTGGCGTCATCTAATTTTCAGACGCCTGAAGCCTGTCAAACAGCCCTATGATAAAGAAAAACGAAAATGCCATTGCGAGCCGCACCGCCCTGATATCACCCGCCAGGGCAGGTGTGGCGAAGCAATCCCCCCCTTTTTATCGGAGATTGCTTACCACTGCGTGGCACACGTCGTCGCGGAGAGCGCGCTCCTCGCAATGACAGCCTCCAAGCGGTGAATTGCAGTAAATTTGCTATTCGGGAACAACTCTATTTTCGCCAATCTGGTTCTCCAATTGGCAGGTGGAAGGTGGCGCAATACCAATAGTTTTGCGCTTTACCCTTTTTGAAATTGCTGGCGTTGGGTGGATGAAAAATAAAACATGATAAAATTTGAGCTTACTTCACCTACATCATCGGAAGATTAAATTGAAAATTACCTCCACTCTCCTTCCAGACGTTTTATTGATTGAGCCTCGCGTTTTTCAGGATGAACGCGGCTTTTTTATGGAAACTTATCAGGCGCGCCGTTTTGCCGAGGCAGGAATCCCTACAAATTTTGTGCAGGATAATCAATCAGGCTCACGTCAGGGGATTTTGCGCGGCCTGCATTATCAAATTCGTCAGCCACAGGGAAAGTTGGTGCGCGTGCTGGCTGGCGAAATTTTTGACGTGGCCGTGGATTTACGGCGCGCCTCGCCGACTTTTGGGCAGTGGGTTGGTTACAATCTTTCCGCTGAAAACAAACGTCAACTGTGGCTTCCTGCCGGTTTTGCGCATGGCTTTTACACCGTCAGCGCCTGGGCTGAAATTTTATACAAGGCGACTGATTTTTACGCTCCCGAATGGGAACGCTGCCTGCTTTGGAATAGCCCCGAACTGAAAATTGATTGGCCGCTGACGGGTGGTCTGCCCCCGCTGCTTTCGCCCAAAGATGAGTGTGGCATCCCCTGGCCGCAGGCTGAATTTTACGAATAAGGATTTCTTGATGAAAAATATTCTCGTCACTGGCGGAGCCGGATTTATCGGCTCCAACTTCATTCACTATCTTTTTGCTCAGGAACCTGGCGTACAGGTTGTCAACCTGGATGCGCTGACCTACGCCGGGAGCGAAGAAAACTTGCGCGGATTGCCCGCCGCCGCGGCCTATTCTTTCGTGCGCGGCGATATTTTGGATGGGAATCTGGTCAGCGCGTTGCTGCGTGAGCGCAAAATTGACACGATTGTCCATTTTGCCGCCGAATCGCATGTGGACCGTTCCATTCACGGCCCGGCGCAATTTGTGCAGACCAATGTGATGGGCACGCTTTTCATGCTTGAAGCGGCGCGCCAGGTCTGGCTGAACGAGAAAATGCTCCCGCTGGAAGCGATTCGCTTTCACCATATTTCCACCGACGAAGTGTTTGGCACGCTTGCCCCGGGCGACCCGGCCTGGACGGAAGAAATCGCCTACGCCCCGAACTCGCCCTACGCCGCCTCCAAAGCCTCCAGCGACCATATCGCCCGCGCCTATGGGCATACTTACGGACTGCCGGTCAGTATTACCAACTGCTCCAACAATTACGGCCCGCGCCAGTTTCCCGAAAAGCTTATTCCGCTAATGATTCTCAACGCTCTCGAAGGCAAACCGCTTCCGGTTTACGGCGACGGCCAGCAGATCCGGGATTGGCTTTATGTCGAAGACCATTGCGAAGCCATTTACCGCATTTTGAAAGAGGGCCGCGCTGGAGAGACCTACAACGTCGGCGGCGGCAATCAGCCGGCCAACCTGACAATTGTGCGCACTTTATGCGATATTTTGGATGAACTCCAGCCTGGCGGCGAGTCGCATCATCAGTTGATCAAATTTGTTGCCGACCGTCCCGGCCATGACCGCCGCTACGCGATGGATTACAGCAAACTTCAACGCGAATTGGGCTGGGCGCCGCGCCATGACTTGCGGAACGGCTTACTTGCCACAGTACGGTGGTACCTGGATAACCCGGGCTGGGTGGAGAAAATTCATCAACACAGCGATCTTCAACAATGGGTGCAGAAAAACTACACGGAAAGGGAAAAATAGGCCATGAAGGGAATTATTTTAGCCGGAGGCAAGGGAACACGCCTCTACCCGCTCACACTGGCGATTAGCAAACAACTTTTGCCGGTGTACGACAAGCCGATGATTTATTACCCGTTGACTACCCTCATGCTGGCCGATATTCGAGAAGTTCTAATTATCAGCACCCCCGAAGATTTGCCGTTATATCGTCGCTTGTTGGGCGATGGGGACAGTTGGGGCATGTCTTTTGCATACGCCGAACAGGCTCAACCGCGCGGCCTGGCCGAGGCTTTTATCATTGGCCGTGATTTTTTAGCGGGTGCGCCCGGCTGTCTAATTTTGGGCGATAACATTTTTTACGGGCATGACCTTTCTGTGCGATTGCGTGGGTGTTCGCAGTTGACTGCGGGCGCGCGCATTTTTGCCTATCCCGTCTATGACCCGGAACGCTATGGCGTGGTGGAATTTGATGCTTCCGGCAAGGTCATCAGCCTGGAAGAGAAACCGGCCCAGCCGCGTTCCAAGTATGCCGTGCCGGGTATTTATTTCTATGACCAGCGCGTCTGCGACTACGCCGCCAACCTGCGCCCTTCGCTGCGCGGTGAGTTGGAAATTACTGACTTAAATCGGGTTTACCTTGAAAAAGGGCAGCTTACCACCGAAATTCTCGGGCGCGGTCTGGCCTGGTTGGATGCCGGGACGCACGAGTCGCTACTGCAAGCCTCCATGTTTGTGCAGACCGTTGAAGAACGCCAGGGTTTAATGATTGCCTCGCCGGAGGAAGTTGCCTTTCGAATGGGTTTCATTGACGCCCAACAACTTTTACGGCTGGCTGAACCGATGAAAAACAATCAATACGGACAGGCGCTGATGCACATTGCCCAGGATGAGAACTGATGCGCGTGCTTCTTTTTGGCAAAACGGGTCAATTGGGTTGGGAACTGGAGCGCGCCTTGTTACCGCTGGGTCCGCTGACCGCTTATGGCCCGGACGAATTTGACCTGACCGATTTGGACACTTTGCGCCGGGTGATCTTGGAAAATCGGCCTCAGGTAATTGTCAACGCTTCAGCCTATACAGCCGTAGATTTGGCTGAAAAGGAAAGCGATCTGGCGCGCCGCATCAACGTCCTGGCGCCTGAGGGGATGGCGGTTGTTGCGCGTGAGCTGGATGCGGCGCTGGTGCATTACTCCACGGACTATGTTTTTGATGGAAAAAAGAATGCTCCCTACACAGAACAAGATATTCCCCAGCCGTTAAACACCTATGGGCAGACGAAACTTGAAGGCGAACAAGCGATTGCTGAAAGCGGCGCCGCTTATTTCATCTTCCGTACCAGTTGGGTCTATGGTAATAGCCCGGCGAGTTTTGTCAATAAAGTCTTGGAATGGGGACGTCAGCGCGAGACGTTGAAAATTGTCTCGGACCAGATGGGAAGCCCGACCTGGGCGCGCATGTTGGCGCAGGCGACTGTTTTGGCGCTGGCGCAAGGCGCTCGATCGCCGGTCTCTTTCATCCGGGCGCGCCAGGGAATTTATCATTTGGGCGGACGTGGAGTTGTTTCACGGTTGGAACTGGCTCAGGCAATTTTGCGTCTTGACCCACGTTCACAAGAACAGATTGTTCACCGCGTGGATGCGGCTTGTACGGCAGATTTTCCCACCCCGGCAGTTCGCCCGCTGTACACAGCGCTGGATTGCGGAAAATTTGCATCCACTTTTAGGTTTTCTCTGCCGCCGTGGGAGCAGGCGCTGACGCTGGCGTTAGGTTGATAGCCTGATGGCCCGAATTCGGCGCGGCCAGGTGCGCAGGATGGCGCCCTGATTCCCGAAGCCTCCGTATCGGCAAAATTGCGCTGTCTGCAACAGCAACCAGCGCAATTTTGCCGAGCGTAACGCCGGATTTCACGGCAACCCAATTTGTCGGGTTGACTGAAATATGCGTGTATGAACAAAATCATTTAGTCCCGCGTCAGGTACGACGCGGGACTAAATGATTTTGTTTCGCGGGGAGTTCCCCGCTGCTCTGGATCTGATTTACCGGCTGATGTACGGCAGGAATAATTTGTAGTCGAAGTTCAAGACCTCGGCAGAACTTCCCGCCGTGTTGTGATGGTGCAGTAACAACAGGCCCAGGGAGTTGTTGGCGGCAATGGCGGCTTTGTCATAGCCGATGTCAAAGGTGGGCGAGTAAGCCGAAGCGTCCCACCATTGCGGCTCGCCAGTGTTGACAGGATCCACCGTATCGAAGGACTGGTTGGCAACATCATACGATATGATATCGCTGACATCCACCGCTCCCGGCGCTTCCCGACTGTAGGAAACAACGTAGAAGTCGAAGTCAGTGTTGACTCCATCCACCAGGCCGATGCCTACGAACGGCACAACCAGGGTCATGACGTTATTGTTGAAGAGGTTGGTGTTGGTGGATCCGCTCCAGCCATTCACGAAATACCAAGCATCGCAATTTGGCAGGTCTGCCTGGCCGCCGACGACCGGGCAGAAGGCCGAATACATGGTATCGGAGGTCGTGCCGGTGAAAAAGCCCAAGTTGGCATTGAAGGCGACGTAATCGTCGGCGCCATCCTCGTTCACGTCAATGTAAACATCGAACTCGACCGAGTTGGGGGTATC
>Ga0210044_10000086_pt1 | contig 125890 bp, 132 predicted proteins | sample CryGey13umfilter_2_FD_183959 | JGI IMG/M metagenome (GOLD analysis project Ga0210044, IMG submission 183959) | Groundwater microbial communities from aquifer in Utah, USA - Crystal Geyser 4/9/14 3 um filter (SPAdes) (version 2) | ecosystem: Environmental > Aquatic > Deep subsurface >... | reverse complement strand
TTCTCGTGTCTCTTCCAGCTCCAGCATAATCCGCCCCCTCGCCATGGCTCCCTCCTCGAAACAGGCTCTGCTTCGAGTATAGGCAGGGTCGCAAATATGTATAGTCATTTATGAGACACTACACTAGTGATATTGGTATATCCCCGACGTTGCCATGCATGGCAACGTCCATCCTGGACAGATTTGGGGATGGTGAGACCGGGGTATCCGTGATCTCGCGTTGCCAGATGATTCTTCCTGTTGCGTCCTGGCCACGCGTCTGAGAGTAGTACCCTGCCGCCTCCAACTCCGTACGAATCGACACCCAGACATGCTCCGACATGTTCAGTACGCGACGCATGTGGCGGACATAGAGGGTCCATCCGACAGGACGGTCCAGCATCCAGCCCAGCACCGCACGCGCTCTCAGGCTGATCCGCGTGTCCTCCAACACATCGTCGGGCACGGATGGCCACTGTCGACGTTTACGAATGGCAATGCCGTCGCCAATGTCCTGGGCCATCACACACCCACTTCCAATGCCTGCGCCGCGCGCTTGCGCTCGATCTGCTCGCGCTTGGTGGGTCGTCCACGGCGACGCGGCGAGGTAGTGGCCACTGGCGCGGTTGGCTGGGTTCGCTGCTCGCGGCAATGGCACAGCCAGTCGAGCACATCGGCGGTGATCCAGCGTGGTGTGCGGCTGCCAGGTGGAGTGCTGGCTGGAGGCAGGCTCTCAGGTCGGCGGATGCGGTCGGCCTGCAATGTGCCGACTGTGCGGCCCAGGAGGACGCTGAGTTCAGCGTATCCGATGACGGGGGGCCACGCCACGAGTTGGCTAGGCGTGTCGACCTGGGTGGTGCCGCTGGTGGTGGCGGCAACGGGAATGATCTGATGCATTTTCGTCTCCCGCCGCTCGGGAGCCGGCGTCGCCGGTCTCCTGGCCGCGATGTCCTTGATTCGGCGCGCGAGCGCGCCGGCTAGGTCATGCGGCGGGAGCCGGGACGGGGATCGGAGAGAGGCGAGGAGTCAGCGTGACCCCACAAGCGGGGAGCGCGGGCGGTGGTGGGGCTGGCCGCCGGCAGGCAGCCAGAAGGGATAGGTCGAGGAGCGCCGGCAACCCCAGCATGTCGCTGAGCCTGGACGCCAGCGGGCGGGCCAGCGCAGTCCGTTGTATTGGGCCAAGCGTGTCGTGGGCGAGTTGGTATGCGCTGAGCCCGGTGCGAGTATGGTCGGCGACTACGAACCCGAAGGTGACGGATATGGCCATGATCGTCGCCATCATGGCGGTGCCAAGGCAGGGAGCGATCTGGAGGATCAGCAGTGCAAGCGCCCACGCCATGCCGGCCACACTTACGATGGTCACTACTACTCCGTCACGTGTCAGGCCATCGTCGCCGTGTATCGACAGCGGCAGCCAGCCGCGCACCCTGGCGGCGAGCATGGCCGCTGGGCCGAGAGGGTGGGGGTTAATCGTGTGAGATACAAACGGATACCGGTGCATGACAAGATATCACCTGGCCGGGCGAACGTGTCAATATCCAGGTGACAGAGGCTTACATCCGCATCCTGGTATGGCAGAAGCCTTGTCACCCTCTTGTCACCCGAGAGGGTGACAAGAAAAGGAAATCAGGGGTAACCTCAAGCAAGCTAAAGTAACTTAAGCCATTGAATTATTTGGTGCCCGGGACGGGAATCGAACCCGTATGGCCTAAGGCCGAGGGATTTTAAGTCCCTTGTGTCTACCAGTTTCACCACCCGGGCTTGATCGGCGCATATTCAAAGCAAGATGGGGGAAGGAGGGAGGCGCGTGCCGGAGTCGAACCGACCTACACGGATTTGCAATCCGGTGCATAACCGCTTTGCTAACGCGCCATCTGGCAAACGCTTGCCCGCAACGCTCGCCTGAAAGCGAAATAGGAAACTGAAAGGGGAAAGTGGAAGCTGGGTGGGTTGAAAGCCCACCCAGCTTCCACTTTCCCCTGAAATGCTGGAGCGGGAAACGAGACTCGAACTCGCGACCTCAACCTTGGCAAGGTTGCGCTCTACCAACTGAGCTATTCCCGCGTCGAAGTGAGCGCGCATTATAAGTACGAAGCGGTTTGTGTCAACTCGCGGGCTCGTTTTTAAGCACTTTCCAGGCCATGCGCAGGTAATGGAACATGGACCAGAGGGTGAGGAAGGCGGCCAGATAGAGCAACCAGCGGCCGACGATGGGGGTCCATTGCCAGGCGCCGATGGGATCGTGATAGAGCAGGAGCAGGATGGCGAGCATCTGCGCGGTGGTTTTCAGTTTGCCGATGAACGACACCGCGACATTGCTGGAACGGCCCACTTTGGCCATCCACTCGCGCAAGGCGCTGATGGCGATTTCCCGGCCGATGATGATGAGCGCCACGTCGACGCTGGCGCGATCCAGGTCGACCAGGACGATGAGGGCGGCGGCGACCATGAGCTTATCGGCTACGGGATCGAGGAAGGCACCGAACGCCGACGTCTGATTGAGGCGCCGCGCCAGCCAGCCGTCCAGCCAGTCGGTGAGGGCGGCGAGGGCGAAGAGCAGGGTTGCGGTAAGGTTGATGGCATGGCTCGGCACCCAGCCGTCGGGCAGATAGAACACCGCCACGAACAGCGGGATCAGCCAGATCCGCAGCCAGGTCAGCGAGTTGGGCAAATTGAACGGCATCAGTGCAGTTCTCGATAAATTCGTTCCGCCAGATCGTGGCTGATGCCTTCGACCCGGGCCAGTTCTTCCACTCCGGCATCGACCACGCCACGCAGGCCGCCAAAGGTTTGCAGCAATTTCTGGCGGCGTTTGGCGCCGACGCCGGCGATGTCTTCCAGGCTCGACTGGGTGCGCGTCTTGCCACGGCGCGCCCGGTGCCCGGTGATGGCGAAGCGGTGCGCCTCATCGCGCACCTGCTGGATCAGGTGCAAGCCGGGATGATCCGGCGGCAACCTGAGCGGCTCCACTTCATCGGGGAAAAACAACTGCTCCCTACCCGGCTTGCGTTCCACCCCCTTTGCCACGCCCAGCATGGGCAGGTTGCCCAGGCCCAGTTCCGAAAGTACATCCACCGCCATGTGCAACTGTCCCTTGCCGCCGTCGATCAACAACAGATCGGGCAACTTGCCTTCACCCTTGGCCAGCTTGCCGTAGCGACGCATGAGCGCGTCGCGCAGGGCGGCGTAATCGTCGCCGGGGGTGATACCCGTGACATTGTAGCGGCGATATTCCGAGGCCTGCATCGCGCCCTGGTCGAAAACCACGCAGGACACCGTGGTGGCTTCGCCCATCGTGTGGCTGACATCGAAGCATTCGATGCGCTGGATGCCTTCCTCGCCCAGCGCCTCATTCAGGGCAACGAGGCGGGCGGACTGGTTTTCCCGCTGGCCTTCGCGCGTCGCCAGCGCCAGTTCCGCGTTCTTCAGGGCCATTTCCAGCCAGACGCGGCGTTCCTCGCGCGGCTGCGAGACGATCGTGATGCGGTGCCCGGACTGGTCGGAGAGCCAGTCGGCCAGGCCGTCCACCTCGGCGTTGAGGAACAGGGTGGGCGGCACCGGCCGCCCCTCGTAATGCTGGCTGACGAAGGCCTCCAGCAGCGCGGGCAGATCGGCATCCGCGACCTGGCTGGGGAAGAAGGCACGCCCGCCCAGGCTGCGGCCGCCGCGCACCATCACCAGGTAGACGCAGGCCACCCCGCCCCGCATCACCCCGGCGACCACGTCGGCATCCTGGGTCGAACGGCTTTCCACGAACTGGCGCGCGCGCACGGCGGACAGCGCCTGAATCTGGTCACGATAGATCGCCGCCTGCTCGTAACGCCAATCGGCCGCCGCCGCTTCCATGCGCCGCGAGAGCTGTTCCAGCACCTCGTTATCGCGGCCGGACAGGAACAGCGCCGCGTCCTCGGCGTCACGCGTGTAATCGGCGTCGTTGATCTCGCCCACGCAGGGCGCGCTGCACCGCTTGATCTGATGCAGCAGACAGGGCCGCGAGCGGTTGGCGAACAACGTGTCCTCGCAGGTGCGCAGGCGAAACACTTTTTGCAGGATCTGGATGCTCTCGCGCACCGCCAGGGAGTTGGGGAAGGGGCCGAAGGTGCGATGTTTCTTGTCCGGCGTGCCGCGAAAGAAGCCCAGGCGGGGATATTTGTGCCCGGACAACAACAGGTAAGGGTAGGACTTGTCGTCCCGGAACAGGATGTTGTACTTCGGCGCCAGGCCCTTGATCAGATTGTTCTCCAGCAGCAAGGCCTCCGCTTCGGTGCGGGTCACCGTGGTCTGAATGTCGTGGATATGCGCCACCATGTGGGCGATGCGCGGGCTGAGATTGGATTTCTGGAAGTAACTGGAAACCCGCTTCTTCAGATCGCGGGCCTTGCCCACGTACAACATCGCGCCGCCCTCGCCCAGCATGCGATAGACGCCGGGCAGATTGGGCAGGGAGGCGAGGAAGGGTTTGGGGTCGAAGGGGGCAGGGTTAGCCATTAACCCGGATATTGCATGAATTCGCGTGATGCCCTAAAGGATACCGGGCTGCGCCCATAATCGCGCAGGCCATTGTTTGTAATGGGAATTTTGCGAAGGAGCGGCGTAGTTATTCATACGCCCGACTGAGCAAGACTTTCCAGTGCGGACAAGGGACCAGTGAGGGCGCGCGAGTATTCATGCAATATCCGGGTTAAGGCCTTCGCTGACCGTCGGGTAGTGCAAGCGGAAACGCAATTCTCTCTTGATCCGCTGATTGGAGAGACGGCGCGATTCGCTGAGGAAGCTGCGCATGGCCGGAGTGACGGCGGCGATCACCCGTTCGCGTTCCAGGCGCGGCGGGCGCGGCAGACCGAGGTGATCAGCGACCAGGTCGAACCAGTCGCCCATTTTCAGGCCGCTGTCGTCCACGGCGTTGTAGAGGCGGTTGTTGCGTCCCCGAAACAGCGCGGCGACGGCCAGGCGAGCGAGATCGTCGGCGTGGATGTGGTTGGTGTAGACGTCATCCGCGCTAACGATGGCAGGCAGCGCTTTGCGCACGCGTTCTTCCGGAATGCGGTGCCGCGCATAGATGCCGGGGACGCGCAGCAGGCTGACCCGGGTGCCACGCAGACCAAACTGGCGCAACTGCGTTTCGGCTTCAAAGCGGCGCTTGGCGCGCGGGTTGTTGGGCCGCGCCGGGCGGGTTTCCGCCACCAGCGCGCCAGCGCAGTCGCCGTAGACCCCGCTGGTGCTGATATAAACCAGTTGCGCTAGACTCCGCCCCCGCCCCAGGACCGTCAGCAGGTGGCGGGTGCGCGGGTCGGTTTCTCCAGAAGCCGGCGGCGGCGCGAAGTGCAGTACCGCGTCGACCAGGCCGACCAAGCGCTTGAGGCTGACACGGTCGTCGAGATCACCGAGGAGGGGGGTGACCCCGGCGGCGCGCAGTTCACCACTGCGCTCCGGCGAATGGATCAGGCCATACAGGCGGGCGTGGCCGGCAAGAAGATGGGCGGCGCGCAAGCCCACGTCGCCACAACCCACAATCAGGATACGCATCAGTTTTCGATAGAGAGGAAATCGGGATGTCTCACCAGGTCACCATCCAGCCCAGCGGCCACCATTTTACCGTCAACGCGGGGGAGACTCTGCTTGCCGCCGCCCTCAATTCCGGCTTCTCCCTGCCTTATGGCTGCCGCAACGGCGCCTGTGGCGCTTGCAAAGGCAAGGTCCTCTCGGGCGAGGTGGATTTCGGCAATTACCAGGCCAGCGCGCTGACCCCGGAAGACCAGGCCAGGGGGTTGGCCCTGTTCTGCTGCGCCACGGCGAAAAGCGACCTGGCCATCGAAGCGAAAGAGGTCGCCGCCACCAAGGACGTGCCGGTGAGAACCCTGCCATGTCGGGTGGAGCGCATGGAAAAACTGGCCGACGACGTGATGGCCCTCTGGCTGAAACTGCCAGCCAACGAGCGTTTGCAGTTCCTGCCCGGCCAGTACATCGACTTTCTGCTCAAGGACGGGCAACGGCGCAGCTTTTCACTGGCCAACGCACCGGAGACGGATGCCTTGCTGGAACTGCACGTCCGCCACGTGCCGGGTGGCCACTTCACCGATCAGGTGTTCGCCACCATGAAGGCCAAGGACATCATGCGCATCAACGGCCCGCACGGCGGTTTCTTCCTGCGTGACTCGGACAAGCCGGCGATCTTTGTCGCCGGTGGCACCGGCTTCGCGCCGATCAAGAGCATCCTGGCGCACGCGTTCCACCATGAAATCGAGCGCCAGTTCGTCTTGTACTGGGGTGCGCGCGGCCTGCGCGACCTTTACCAGGCGGCCGTGCCGGCGCGATGGCAGCAGGAGCATGCGAATTTCAGCTTCATCCCGGTGCTCAATCAACCCCTGCCAGAAGACCACTGGCCGGGCCGCACTGGCCACGTGCATGAGGCGGTACTGGCTGACTTCAACGATCTTTCCGGCTACGAGGTCTACGCCTGCGGCGCCCCGCCAATGGTGCAAGCGGCACGCCGCGACTTGATGGCGCGCGGCTTGCCAGAAGACGCTTTCTTCTCCGATGCTTTCGATTACCAATCCAGCCCGGCTTGACCGCTCCAACGCGCCCCGTATAATTCCCGACAGTTTTAATCAACTTTACTCGAGGTTTAGCCATGGACATGAAGGAACAGGTTCACCAGTTGGTCACCACTAACCCGGTGGTGTTGTACATGAAGGGCACGCCGCAGTTTCCCCAGTGCGGGTTTTCCGCCAACGCGGCCAACCTTCTCAAGGCTTGTGGGGTAACCGATTTCGTCGCGGTCAACGTGCTGCAGGATGACGCCATCCGCATCGCCATCAAGGATTACGCCAACTGGCCGACCATTCCCCAGCTTTACATCGGTGGCCAGTTCATCGGCGGTTCCGACATCATGCGCGACCTCTACCAGACCGGCGAACTACAGAAGTTGCTGGCCGCGGCACGGCCTTCGTAGGAGTGGACCGCGTCCGCGATATTTCACGCAAAAGATCGCGGATGCAGTCCGCTCCTACGGGGCAAGCCAGACCTCATTTTGCCCACACCCTGGAAAACGCCGGCTTGGCCGGCGTTTTCCAGGGTGTGGGGCGGAAAGGGAATTACGCCGTGCGCGAGTAGCGCGGTTGGTCCTGGCTGGCTTGTTTGAGGTAGCCGTCGAAGCACATGGCGATGTTGCGCAGGAACAGGCGACCGATGTCGCTGACAACGATGCGCGTCGGCTCCAGGCTGATCAGCCCATCGGCGGCCAGGGGCGGCAGGTCGGCCAGGGCATCGGCGAAGTAGTCGGCGAAGTCGATGTTCCAGGCGGCGGCAAACTTGGGCATATCGAGTTCCAGGTCGCACATGATGCGGTTGATGGCGTCGCGGCGGATCTGGTCGTCGCGCGTGAGCTTGAGGCCGCGTTCCACCGCCAGGCCGCCCTTGCCGATCAGGTTCTGATAACGCTTCAGGTTCTTCTCGTTCTGCATGTAGCAGTTGGGCGTCTGGCTGATGCTGGAGGCGCCAAAGGCGTAGATGTCGCAGTCCTTGTGCGTGGTGTAGCCCTGGAAGTTGCGCCACAGGGTCTTGCTCTCCAGCGCCTTGATGATCTCGTCTTCGGGGCGGGCGTAATGGTCCATGCCGATGTTGAGGTAACCGGCCGCGCCGAGGCGTTCGTGAATTAGTTGTTGCAGGTCCAGGCGGGTAGTAAAACTGGGCAGGTCGTTTTCGTTGATCAGCTTCTGGTGCTTCTTCATCCACGGTACATGGGCATAACCGAAGATGGCGAAACGATCCGGCGCCCACGGAACCACTTTGTCCAGGGTGCGCGCGAAGCTCTCCACGGTCTGGTGCGGCAGGCCGACGATCAGATCCATGTTGATGCTGGAAAAGCCCAGTTCGCGAGCCCAGCGGTAGACGGTATGAATCAGTTCTTCCGGCTGCACCCGGTTGACCGATTTCTGTACCTGCTCATCGAGATCCTGTACGCCGATGGAGAGGCGGTTGAATCCGGCTTCGCGCAGGGCGACCAGATGTTCGCGGGTCAGTTCGCGCGGGTCGGCTTCGCAGCCCATCTCGGCGTCCGCCGCGATGTTGAAACGGCTGCGCAGCATCTCCATCAGGCGGCGGATGTCGGTGGGATTGAGGTAAGTCGGCGTACCGCCACCCCAGTGCAACTGCTTGACCTGCCGGCGCGAATCGGTAAGCGCCGCCACCCGGTCCATTTCCTGTTCCAGGAAGCCCAGGTACTGACTGGCCTTGCTGTAATCGCCCGTGGCGACCATGTTGCAGCCGCAGTAATAGCAAAGCGTGTCGCAGAACGGGATGTGCGTGTACAGCGAGAGGCCCCGCGCCGGGTCTTGGGTATTTTTTATCTCATCGATCCAGTCCGCCTCGGTGAAGCCGGTATGGAAATAGGGCGCGGTGGGATACGAGGTATAGCGCGGCCCAGGTTTACTGTATTTCTCGAGCAGGGCAACGAACTGGGACATGGCGGCTATTCCGAAGTCTGATTGGGAGGCGGATTGTAGGCGGGGCGGGAAATTCCAGGCAAGAAAACGGCCAGGCCTGGTTCAAGCGATCTGCCGATGCCTGCCTGCCATTCGGAATGAAAAAGACGAAATTCTGGCGAAGTCGTCGAAATATCGACGCAGACACGCCATGCCAGCCACACTCTAAGCAGTAACCAATTGATCTTATTGACCCAAAAACCATGCCGGATTAGGCACATCCTTTGCTTAATCACCCAGTGATGGACGAGAGTCCAACCCAACCTCCCTGACCGCCGCAATGGCGGTTTTTCAAGCGGCATCGGTTTCCGATGCCGCTCTTTTTTTGTGCGGTTACGCCGGCGGTGGCGGGTGGGTCGCCAAATCAAAGATAATCGCGCGGCTTTCACAGCCAGGATCGTCATGCGCGGCATCCCTCCGGAAATCTTCAAGGCCTACGACATACGCGGCATCGTCGGTGACACGCTGACACCCGAGTTCGTCGAACTAATCGGCCGCGCCGTCGCCTCCGAAGCGCGCGCGCGGGGCTACGGCGACATCGCCATCGGCCGCGACGGGCGCCTTTCTGGCCCCGCGTTCAGCGCCGCCCTGGCCAAGGGCATTCAGCGTGGCGGCGGCAATGTCATCGACTTGGGGCAAGTGACGACGCCGATGGCCTATTTCGCCGCCACCCATCTCGCTACCCGCTGTGCGGCCATGCTGACCGGCTCGCACAATCCGCCCGAATACAATGGCCTGAAGATCGTGATCGCGGGCGAAACCCTGTCCGGCGAGGCCATCCAGGATTTGCGCCGACGCATCGAAGCCAGTGACTTCACCCGTGGCCAGGGCAGTTACCGGCAATATGACATCGCTGATGAGTATGTCGCGCGCATTACCGGCGAGGTGAGGCTCGCACGCCCCATGAAGATCATCGTCGATGCCGGCAACGGCGTCGCCGGTGCCTACGCGCCCGCGCTGTTCCGGGCGCTCGGTTGCGAGGTGGAAGCCCTGTTCTGCGAGGTGGACGGCACTTTCCCCAACCACCATCCCGACCCCTCGGTGCCCGAGAACCTGGCCGATCTGATCGAACGATTGCGGCAAGGTGATGCGGAAATCGGCCTGGCCTTCGATGGTGATGGCGACCGCCTGGGTGTGGTCGCCAAGAATGGCGCCATCATCTATCCGGATCGCCAGCTCATGCTGTTCGCCGCCGATGTGCTGGCGCGCCATCCCGGTGCCCTGGTCATCTACGACGTGAAATCGACCCGCAATCTGCACCCGTGGATAACCGCGCATGGCGGTCGGCCGATGATCTGGAAGACCGGGCACTCGCTGATGAAGGCGAAAATGCGGGAAACCGGCGCCCTGCTGGCGGGGGAAATGAGTGGCCATGTGTTTTTCCAGGAACGCTGGTACGGCTTCGATGATGGCCTCTATGCCGGCGCCCGCCTGCTCGAATATCTGTCGCAGCAGCCCGACCTCGACGCCACCTTGCACAGCCCGCCGAATAGCGTGAACACGCCCGAACTGCATATCAAGATGCGGGAAGGCGAGCCACATCGGGTGATCGCGCAATTGCGCGAGCGTGCCCATTTCGAGGGCGCGCGCGAGGTCATCACGCTGGATGGCTTGCGCGTGGAATATGACGACGGCTTCGGCCTGATGCGCGCCTCCAATACCACGCCGGTGATCGGAGTGCGTTTTGAGGCCGACAACACGGCCGCTCTGAAGCGCATCCAGGAACAATTTCGGCGCTTGCTCAGCGTTGCGGCGCCCGCCGCACAACTTCCTTTTTAAGCACTCAATGGACCCAATATGACCTCCCCCCTCGTTGGATTGATCATGGGTAGCGTAAGCGACTGGGACACCATGCGCCACGCCGCCGACCTGCTGACCCAGTTCGGCATACCCTTTGAAAAGCGGGTGATTTCCGCCCACCGCGCGCCGGATTTGTTGTTTGAATATGCCGAGACTGCCGCCTCGCGCGGCCTCAAATGCATCATCGCCGGGGCCGGCGGCGCCGCCCATCTGCCCGGCATCGCCGCCGCCAAAACCCATCTGCCGGTGCTCGGCGTGCCGGTCATGTCGAAGGCGTTGAGCGGCATGGATTCCCTGCTCTCCATCGTGCAGATGCCCCGTGGTATCCCTACCGCCACCTTCGCCATCGGCGAGGCGGGCGCGGCCAACGCCGCGCTGTTCGCGGTGGCGATGCTGGCCAACGAGTTTCCGGATATCCGCGAACGCCTGATTACCTTCCGCCAGCGCCAGACTGACAGTGTGCTGGCCACAACTTTGCCGGAAGTGGAATCGTGAACAGCCCCCACGCTCACATTCGTTCGCTGCCCCCCGAGGGGGCGGCCCGGCGCGGCGTTGGGGATAGGGGCAAAGTAGCCAACTCGTAGGAGCGGACCGCGTCCGCAATCTTTTGCGTGGAATATCGCGGACGCGGTCCGCTCCTACTCCAGGCTCAGCACCATCACCTTGCCCTTCTGAACCAGAAGCCGGCCGAAGCCCGCATCAGCGGATGAATCACCAGGGAAAACAAGCGGGGCGTACGCGCACAGGGTGTGCACGGCGCATGTTCAGTCGTTAGCCCGGATATTGCATGAATTCGCGTGATGATCGCGCAGGCCATTGTTTGCAATGGGAATTTTGCGAAGGAGCGGCGTAGTTATTCATATGCCAGACTGAGCAAGACTTTCCAGTGCGGACAAGGGACCAGCGAGGGCGCGCGAGTATTCATGCAATATCCGGGCTGGGCGAAACCAACACGGCGCACGTCGCGTTGGTGCCGCCGCGCACGAACACCCTGCCATCCTCACGCCAGATGACCCGGCCTTCGGCAAACCAGCGCATGGCCATCGGGTAGATGCGGTGTTCCTGTTCGAGCACGCGCGCGGCGAGGCTGGCCGGGGTGTCGTCTGGCAATACCGGCACGGCGGCCTGGACCAGGATGGGGCCGGCATCCACCACCGGCGTGACGAAGTGCACCGTGCAACCATGCAGCTTCACGCCCGCCGCGAGCGCCCGCTCATGCGTGTCGAGGCCGGGGAATGCCGGCAGCAGGGCGGGGTGGATGTTGATCAGGCGGCGCTCGTAATGCAGCACGAAGGCATCGCTCAACACCCGCATGAAACCGGCGAGGATGACCAGATCGGGCTCATGGCGGTCGATCTCGGCCGCCAGCGCGGTGTCGTAAGCGGCGCGGTCGGGGTAATCGCGATGCTTCAGCACCCCGGTGGGAACCCCATGTGCGGCGGCAATTTCCAGGCCTTTCGCCTCCGCCCTGTTGCTGATGACGCAGGCGAACTCGACCGGTAGATCGGCCTCCAGCAGGGCCCGCATATTGCTACCCCGGCCGGAGATGAGGATGACGACTTTCATGCTTCTCCCGGATTGCGATTTACTTTGAGCAGCTTGCCCGCCAAATCATCGGTTTCATGCAGACAACGATGGATGCGCTCCGCCAAGGCCGGGAAATCAGGGTCGAATCGACAGGCCAGAATACCGGCGTGGTTTTGCCCGGCCAGATGCAAACGAATGAAATCCTTGCGATTGAAGGTCAGCAGAGTCCGTCTTTGGGCATGGGCAAAACGCAACACTTCATCGTCGGGAATGGCCGCTCCCGACTTTCCTGCGTCTTGCGTCGTCAATACGTCGTGCCCCAGCGCGCGCAAAGCCTCGACAGCAGGCAGTGGAAAATTCTCGTTGGCGTAACAGCGCGCCATTCACTCCGCCTCTTGGTTCTCGGCGATCAATCTGTCGATCTCGGCACGGTGGCTGCGGTAGAAATGCCAGGCATTGACCAAGTCTTCGGCCGTCAGCGTCGGATACGCCGCCAGCAGTGCCGATTCAGTCAGGCCAGCCTGCCGTGCCTCGACCAATTGCCGCACCGGGATACGAGTACGCACGATGCGCGGTTCGCCGCCACATACGCCGGGTGTGGCCTCGATGCCAGGGACGGCATCAAACAGGTCTTCGCTGAGGACGCGCAACAGGCTGGCCCTGTCTGCCTTGGGCAGGCCTTCGATGGCTCGGGTTGCGTCGATCAAGGTGTTCATCTCAGCTCCAGGTTATCTGTGCGCCTTGCTGCTCCAATAGCTACCCGACGATGACGGTCTGATCCTGCCCCGGCGCGCGCGTGGCGATTTCGCCCAGGCGGTAGACCGTTTCGCCCTGGGCGGTGAGGAAGCGCATGGCGGCTTCGGCATCGCCTGCCGCCACTACGACCACCATGCCGATGCCGCAGTTGAAGGTGCGGTGCATTTCCGCCAGGGCGACGTTGCCCTTTTCCTGTAGCCACTGGAACACCGGTGGGAAAGCCCAGGCGGCGGCCGAGATCACGGCGGTGAGGTCTTCCGCCAGGATGCGCGGGAGGTTGCCGGTAAGGCCGCCACCGGTGATGTGGGCCATGCCCTTCACCGGCATTTCCTGCATCAGCGCGAGCAGGGGCTTCACGTAGATGCGAGTCGGTTCGAGCAGGGTTTCACCCAGGGTTTTGCCGCCGCCGTTACCAGCAAAGTCGCCGGCGAGGTTGGCGCCGCTGACTTCGACGATCTTGCGAATCAACGAATAGCCGTTGGAATGCGGGCCGCTGGCAGCGAGACCCAGCACCGCGTCGCCGGGGCGAATGTCGGCCCCGCCGATGACTTTGGATTTTTCCGCCACGCCCACCGCGAAGCCGGCCAGGTCGTATTCGCCGGCCGGGTACATGCCGGGCATTTCCGCGGTCTCGCCACCGATCAGGGCGCAGCCGGCCAGTTCGCAGCCACGGGCGATGCCGGCGATCACCTGTACCGCGACGTCCACGTCGAGATGGCCGCAGGCGAAGTAGTCGAGGAAGAACAAGGGTTCCGCGCCCTGCACCAGGATGTCGTTGACACTCATGGCAACCAGATCCTGGCCGATGCTGTCGTGCTTGTTCATCTGGAACGCCAGTTTCAGCTTGGTGCCGACGCCATCGGTGCCGGCGATGAGCACCGGCTCTTTGTAGTGCTTCGGCAGTTCCATGAGGGCGCCGAAACCACCGATGCCGGCCAGGACTTCCGGCCGCAGGGTGCGTTTGGCATGAGGCTTGATGCGTTCCACGAGGGAATCGCCAGCGTCGATATCGACACCCGCATCGCGGTAGGAAAGGGAGGTCTGGGGGGAAGATTGAGTGGACACAGCGTGGGTAAGAGTCTGAAAAAACGGTGATATTCTACCGTACATGCCCTTCTCTCCAGCCGCCAACCGCGCTCTGCTCACCCTTCTGGCCACCCTCACCGGCGGCTATGTCTTCTATCTCCTCACGCCCATTCTGATGCCCTTCCTGGTGGCGGCGGCGCTAGCCTATCTGTGCAATCCGCTGGTGGACCGGCTGCAACGCCGAGGTGTGGGCCGCGCGCTGGCCACGGCGCTGGTGCTGCTCGGCCTGGTACTGCTGTTCCTGCTGGTGGCGGCGGTGATGGCGCCGTTGTTCCAGGCGCAGGCGCGTTTGCTGATGCAGCAGGTGCCGCGCGTGGCGGAATGGGGCAGCCAGACCCTGCTGCCGTGGTTTTCCGCCAACTTCGGTGTCGACCTGATGAACGATCAGTCTGACCTCCTGGCCTGGCTCAAGTCGCACACCTCCGAACTCTCGCAACTGACCCGTTACCTGCCGAAACTCACCGACAGCGGCCTGGCGCTGCTGGGTTTCTTCGCCAACCTGTTGTTGATTCCGGTGGTGTTGTTCTACCTGTTGCGCGACTGGCATGGCGTCATCCAGCATCTGGCCGGCTGGATTCCGGCACCGTTGCGGCAGAAGAGCGAGGCCATCGCGGGCGAGGTCGATCGCGTGCTGTCCGAATTCGTGCGCGGCCAGATCATGGTCATTCTGGTCATGTGCGTGTTCTACAGCGTGGCGCTCTGGCTGGCGGGCCTGCATTACGCCCTGGCGGTGGGCCTGCTGGCCGGCATCCTGGTGTTCGTTCCCTATATGGGCGTGGTGGTGGGGGTGTTGCTCGGCAGCCTGGCCGGCTGGGCGCAGTTCGGAGTCAACGCAAACCCGGAGGCAAACCCGCTGGCCGCGCTGATTCCAATCTGGGCGGTATTCGGCATCGGCCAGTTGCTGGAAGGCATGGCCATCACCCCCTGGCTGGTGGGCGAGCGGGTCGGCCTGCACCCGGTGGCGGTGATCTTCGCCCTGATGGCCTTCGGCCAGTTGTTCGGCTTCGTCGGCGTGCTGCTGGCCATTCCCGCCGCCGCCGCCTCCCTGGTGGCGCTGCGCCATCTCAAAGCACAACTGGATTGAGCCCGGGTTGAACATGGCGCACGCACGGGAAGGCTGGGCCGAGGAAAAACGATCCGCCTGGCTGTATCGCATCGTTTCCGACGCGGAATCCGGCACACCGCGCCAGGTGTTGTTCCTGGAATTGGCGCAGTCAGCCGAGAAGCAGGCTGGCTTGTGGGAAGCGGAAATGGCGAAAGCGGGCCTGAGCCCGCCCGCCGCTTTCCGCCCCGACCCGCGTACCCGCCTGGTCGGCTGGCTGATTCCGCGCCTCGGGGTGCGTCCGCTGAAGGGCATGCTTGCCGCCATGAAGGTGCGTGGCATGAGCCTGTACCACACCGCCACGCCACACGGCATGCCCACCAGCCTGGAGCGAATTGACGGCCATCAAACCGCCGGCAGCGGCAATCTGCGCGCGGCGGTATTCGGTATTAACGACGGCCTGGTCTCCAACGCCAGCCTGATTCTCGGCGTGGCCGGCGCCGCCTCGGCGCCTTCGGTCATCCTGCTTTCCGGTATCGCGGGCCTGCTGGCGGGCGCTTTTTCGATGGCGGCGGGGGAATATGTCTCGGTGCGCTCGCAGCGCGAGTTCTACGAGTACCAGATCGCCCTGGAACGCGAGGAACTGGATCAGTATCCCCAGGAAGAAGCGGCGGAACTGGCCCTGATCTACCAGGCCAAGGGGGTTGGCCGGGTCGAGGCGCGGCGCATGGCCGATGCCTTGCTGCGCGACCCCGATCGTGCCCTGGATACCCTGGCGCGCGAGGAACTGGGCCTCAACCCGGACGAGCTCGGCTCGCCCTGGGGCGCGGCAATTTCCTCCTTCCTGGCGTTTTCCCTGGGCGCGTTCATTCCCCTGCTGCCCTATCTGCTGCTCTCCGGCGGCGCCGCGCTCGGCGGCACCTTGATCGCCACCGGCATCAGCCTGTTCAGCGTCGGGGCGACGATCAGCCTGTTCACCGGCAAGCAGGCGCTGATCGGAGGGCTACGCATGTTGGGCATCGGTGGCGCGGCGGGGGCCGCCACCTGGCTGATCGGCCGGTCACTGGGCGTGGCGCTCGGCTAAACTCGCCCCTCCTCACTCCCCACTCCCCACTCCCCGCCATGAACGACCGCACCTTCAGCATCGAATTCTTCCCGCCGAAGACGCCCGAGGGCGTGGAAAAGCTGCGCCACGCGCGGCGGCAACTGGCACAGTTGCACCCCAAGTTTTTTTCCGTGACTTTCGGCGCCGGTGGCTCAACCCGTGAGCGCACGCTGGAAACCGTGCTGGAAATCCAGGGCGAAGGGCTGGCCGCCGCGCCGCACCTATCCTGTGTCGGCTCCACTCACGAGAACATCCGGGAAATCCTGGAAACCTATCGCGCCAACGGCATTCGCCACATCGTCGCGCTGCGCGGCGATCTGCCTTCCGGCATGGCCGATCCGGGAGAATTCCGCCATGCCAACGAACTGGTGAGTTTCATCCGCCAGGAAACCGGCGACTGGTTCGAGATCGAAGTGGCCGCCTACCCGGAAACCCATCCGCAGGCGCGCAACTATCGGGAAGACCTGGAAAACTTCAAGCGCAAGGTGGAAGCCGGGGCGAACGCCGCCATCACTCAATATTTTTTCAACGCCGATGCCTATTTCAACTTCGTCGATGATTGCGCGGAACTGGGCGTCACCCTGCCGATCGTGCCGGGCATCATGCCCATCTCCAACTACAGCCAACTTTCCCGTTTCTCGGCCATGTGCGGCGCCGACATTCCGCGCTGGCTGGCGCGCAAGCTGGAGAGTTATTGCGATGACACCGCCTCGATCAAGGCTTTCGGACTGGATTTCATAACCGGGCTATGCGAACGCCTGATCGAGGGTGGCGCCCCCGGCCTGCATTTCTACACGCTGAACCAGGCCGGCCTGACCACCACGCTTTGGCAACGGCTTGGACTGAACTAACCGCCTGTTCCTGGTATAGGGGGCCGTCTTAAAGGCTTATAGTGCCAATAAAAAAAGAAACCGGGCGGCGGAGTGACTCCGCAAGCCCGGCCAAGAAAAATTGTTTTCTTGTCGCCTCCCCAACCCCCTCAGGTGTCGAGGGATTGCAGACCCCCGGTCTGCGCATACACGCACTCATACTAATAGGGGTCAAGACCCGGGTGAAATCTGTCGTTAGTACGACATTATTAGTGCTTAAGTTATAAGGAATCGGTCGTGAAAGTACTGCTGGCGGATGACCACCCCCTGTTCCGTGAAGGGATCAAGCCTGTGCTGCGGAAGCTGTATCCCGATCTGGAAATCATCGAGGCGATCGACTACCCCTCCGCTTTCACCGCCATGCATCAGGCTGGGGAAGTCGATCTGGTACTGATTGACCTGACCATGCCGGGCATGTCCGGGCTCGATGGGGTGATCCGATTCCGCGCCGCCTTTCCCGAGACTCCCCTGGTCGTGCTATCGGCTTCGGAACAACCCGAGGACATCCATCAACTGCTTACCACCGGGGCCCTGGGTTACATCACCAAATCGTCTCCCAGCGAAGTCATCCTGGGTGCCCTGCGCCTGGTACTGGCCGGAGGCGTCTACATTCCACCCAGCCTGCTCGACTATCGCAACTACGCCGCCGAGCACGATTCCTCGCGTCCCGCGGCGCTGACCTCGCGCCAGATGGAAGTGCTGCGTGAGTTGGTCAAAGGCCAGAGCAACAAGCAGATCGCCATGGCGCTCAAGGTCACCGAGGGCACGATCAAAATCCACCTGGCCACCGTCTTCCGCATCCTCAAGGTCAACAACCGCACCGAAGCCGTGCTCGTGGCCCAGAAGATGGGCCTCAACGAACCAGCCTGATTGCCATGGAAGCAGGCACACCCCCCGTGCGGCCCGCGGGCGGTTTTCGCCAGAGCCTGCGTTATCGCATTCTTCTCCTGGGCCTGCTCCCGACACTGGTTGCGGTCGGCCTGTTCGCCACCTATTTTGCCCAGCACAGCATTGCCGCCGCTGAACGGCAGTTGCGGCAGCAGGGCCAGGATATGGCCCGGCAATTAGCCGAGGCGGTTGCCTTCGAACTGTTCTCCGGCAATCTGCCCTATGTGAAGCGGCTGCTGGATTTCGAGCGCAACGCGCGCCAGGCCGTCGCGGTCGGCATCGCCGAAGACCGGCGATGGATACTGGTCAGCGGCTCGGCTTTGTTGCTGCCCAGCCTGGCTGGCGCAGCCCCGGCCGCCGACGCGTGGGATGGCCAGTACCCGTATTTTTCGCACCCGGTCGGGCTACCCGGTTCCACCGAACAAGACCCTTATCTCGAACTCGACCGACGCCTCGGCCGCCACGCCGTGGTCGTTGCCGTGCTCAGCCGAGAGCCCGTGCGGCAGACCCGGAAGCAGGTGTGGCGGGCCGCCCTGGGTATGGCCGGCCTGGCGCTATTGCTGGCGCTGGCGCTGGCCTGGCGTCTTTCGCTGCGCCTCTCCCGGCCCCTGCACGGCGTCACCCGAGCCGTGGCGCAACTAGCGGATGGCCGTCTGGCCGTGCGCGTCCCGCCGGTCTCCTCGGGTGAACTGGGGGAGTTGGAGCGCGGTGTCAACCGCATGGCCGCCGCGCTGGAAGAGAGCCAGCGCGAACTGGAACAGCGGGTACGGAATGCCACCGGCGAACTGCTGGCGCAGAAAGAGGCGGCGGAAGCGGCGGTGCTGGCCAAGTCGCGCTTTCTCGCCGCCACCAGCCATGACCTGCGCCAGCCGCTACACGCGCTGACCCTGCTGATCGCCGCCTTGCGCGAACGTGGCCTGGCGGGCGAAGCCCAGCGTCTGCTGGAACTCATCGACGGCTCGGCCAGCGCGCTGGAGAGCTTGCTCAACGCGCTCCTCGATCTCTCGAAACTCGACGCCGGTGTCGTGGCGGCGCATCGGGAATGTTTCCCGGCGCAACGCACCCTCGACAACCTGGCACGCCAGTTCGCGCAGGAGGCGCGGGAAAAAGGGCTGCGCCTACGTATTCATGGCAGCGCCTGCTGGCTGCGCAGCGACCCGATTCTGCTGGAGCGGATTCTCAACAACCTGGTCAGCAATGCCCTGCGCTACACCGATCACGGCGGGGTATTGGTGGGATTGCGGCGAGCGCCCGACGGGGTGCGCTGCGAGGTACGCGACAGCGGGCGCGGCATCCCGGCGGCATTCCGCGAACGCATCTTCGAGGAGTATTTTCAGTTGGAAAACCCGGAGCGCCATCGCGGCAAGGGTCTCGGCCTCGGCCTGGCCATCGTCTCGCGCCTGGCGCGCCTCCTGGACAGCGAAGTCGAGGTGGCATCGACGCCAGGCCGCGGTTCCTGTTTTCGCTTTTTGGTGGCGCGCTGCCCACCACTTGAACATCGCGCGCCGACGCAGCCGGCCGCGTTCGTCCTGCCGCTGGTTGGCACCCTGGTGGCCTGCATCGACGATGACGAACAGATACTGGAGGCGATGGCGCGGGTGTTCGCTGGGTGGGGTATGGAAATGGTGGCCGGCAGTGAGGCCGCCACGGTGCGCGATGAACTCCGCGAACTCGGACGCGCACCCGACCTGATTCTGTCCGACTACCGCCTGCGCGGCGGGCACACCGGCATTGACGCGGTGCGCCTGTTGCGGGAAGCGTTCGGGGCTTCCATCCCGGCCGCCTTGATCACCGGCGACACCGCGCCGGAAACCATTCAGGCCATCAACGCCTCCGGCCTGGCGCTTCTGCACAAGCCTTTGAAACCGGCCAAGCTACGCGCCTTTCTCTCCCACCTGTGCGCGGGGCGGTAGGCGGGCCGAACTCGCGCTACACGCAAGCGAAATGCCCAGTGGGCTGAACAATCACAAAAACGTCAGAACCGCGTAACCCGGTTTTCCTCGTTCGCCAGCACTTCCGCGCCGGAGCCGACTAGCTGCGCATCGGGGGCGTGGGCGACATGCTCGTCCTTGTCCGGATAGGGCAGGCTGTGCAGGAAATGGCGCATGCAATTGAGGCGCGCGCGCTTCTTGTCGTCGGACTTGACCACCACCCAGGGGGAATCCGCCGTATCGGTATGGAAGAACATGGCGTTCTTGGCATCCGTATAGTCGTCCCACATGTCCAGCGACTTGATGTCGATGGGCGACAGTTTCCAGTGCTTGAGCGGGTCATCGCGGCGCGAGACAAAGCGGCGCAACTGTTCCTCGCGGCTCACCGAGAACCAGTACTTGTAAAGATGCACGCCGCTGTTCACCAACATGCGTTCCAGTTGCGGCGTCTGGCGCAGGAACTCCAGGTATTCGTGCGGCGTGCAGAAGCCCATTACCCGCTCGACACCGGCGCGGTTGTACCAGGAGCGGTCGAAAAAGACCATTTCGCCGGCGGTCGGCAGATGTTGGATATAGCGCTGGAAGAACCACTGCCCGCGCTCGTGATCCGAGGGCTTGTCCAGCGCCACCACGCGAGCGCCACGCGGGTTCAGGTGCTCCATGTAGCGCTTGATGGTGCCGCCCTTGCCGGCGGCGTCACGGCCCTCGAACAGGATCACGACTTTCTCGCCGCTCTCGCGCACCCAGTTCTGTACCTTGAGCAGTTCGATCTGCAACTTTTCTTTTTGCGCCTCGTATTCGGCGCGGCGCATCCGGGTGCGGTACGGGTAACTGGCGGGCAGCGGCGCGTAATCGCTCTCCTCGTTGCTGCCATGCGGCGCATGCGCCACCGCCAGCGCGGCGGGCCCGTGGCTGACCGCTTCGATCGCGGCGGCGCCAGGATTGGGCGCAGGCGCTTCCGCGGGCACGGCCACCGCGGCGGCGGTGTCCACCAGCGGCTTGCGGCGGCGGGTTCTGGAAGCGGGGCGGGGCGCGGCAGGCTTGGTTTCCGTCATGGCGATCTCCTGGGTAAAAAAGCTGAGAATTATCGGCCTCTGATTCGCGCCGGTTGATGGAATGTTCTTATCCCCGGGCCGGCAAATCCGTAGACTTGCACTCCATTCATTCGACCTGTTTATGGCGCATCCCATGCAACTCTTCCGTATTCTGCAATCCCAGGGTTTTGGCGTGCGTCGCGCCTGTCGCGAGTTGATCGAGTCAGGGCGGATCAAGGTCAATGGTGTGGTGGTCGATGACCCCGAATTCGAGTGTGCCACGGAAGCGCTGACCTTGACTCTGGATGGCCAGGACTGGCGCTATCGCGAGAAGGTCTACCTGGCGCTGCATAAGCCGGCGGGCTACGAATGTTCCCGCCAGGCGCAGCACCATCCCAGCGTATTCAGCCTGCTGCCGGCGCCGTTCGTGGAACGCGGGGTGCAGCCCGTGGGGCGGCTGGATCAGGATAGCAGCGGGTTGTTGCTGCTGTCTGACGACGGCGCCTTCATCCACCGTTACACCGCGCCGAAAAAAGCCATCGGCAAGCGCTACCGGGTGGCCTGCAAACATCCGGTGAGCGAGGCGCAGATCGCCGCCCTGCTGGCCGGGGTGCAATTGCGCGATGAGCCGGCGCCGATCGCCGCGCGGGCCTGTCTGCGGGTGAGCGAGAACGTCATCGATCTGGGCATCGGCGAAGGTAAATACCATCAGGTCAAACGCATGCTGGCCGCCGCCGGAAATCGCGTTGAAGCACTCTGCCGGACACAGGTCGGCGGCTATGCGCTGCCCGCCGATCTGGCGCCGAAGCAGTGGCGTTATCTGGAAGAAGAAGACCTGGCGCGTCTGGCGGAAGCGGCATAGCTCGCTGTACCATTCACTTGACCGGCCGCGCGCCGGGTTTTTTTTGTCTTTTTTGCGGGGTTAGCCATGGCCGTAGTGGATCTCAACGAACAGAATTTCGAGGAAACCATCCTCAACAACGACTTTGTCATCATCGACTTCTGGGCGCCCTGGTGCGGCCCCTGTCGCGGCTTCGCGCCGGTCTATGACCAAGCCTCGGAAAAATACCCGAACATCGTATTTTCCAAGGTCAACACCCAGGACGAGCAGGCGCTGGCCGGGCATTTCCAGATCCGTTCCATCCCCACCCTGATGATCTTCCGCGAGCACGTCATCATCTATTCGCAGCCCGGCGCCATGCAGGCCAGCCAGCTCGACGACCTGATTGCCCGCGCCAGCGAATTGGATATGGCCAAGGTCCACGCGGAAATCGCCGCCGAGGCGGAGAAGGGCTAACGATCACGGCGGTGAGGCCACCGGGTGCCGGTGTAGCGCCCCGCGCCGATCGCCCTGGGTGAACCCGGTCGGGGCGTTTTCAATGCCTCGCCCGAGGGCGATCACCTTGAACAGCTCGCCCATTTCCGTGGGTTGCAGCAACTTCTGCAAGGCCGAAGCGGCGCGCAGGGTGTCCAGCGTTCCCGGCTGCATTTCCGCCAACAAATCCAGCAGTCCCGCGTTCAGCAGGAAATTGGCCTGGCTGGTATAGCCCAGCAGGTCGAGTCCGGCATCCTGCCCCGCCTTCGCCACCGCGCTGAAATCGACGTGCGCGGTGAGGTCCGCCAGGCCTGGCAGGTAAAAAGGATCGTCCAGGCTGTGGTGGCGGTAATGGACTTTCAGCGTGCCCATGTAGCGTTGTGGGTGATAGAACTCGGCGGCCGGGAAACCATAGTCGAGAAACAGCAACAGGCCGCGCCGCAGCCGCTCGGCCAGGCTGGCAATCAGGGCACTCGCCGCCGGGCTGATTTCCGTCAGATAGCCGCCCACCTCCGGCAAAGTCAGCGCCCTCTCGAACAGCGGCCCCGCACTCAAGGCGCGATCTTCCCAGGCAAGGCCCTCACCCCAGATCACGCCGCGCTCGAACACGCCCGCCGGGGTGCGATGCAGCAGAGCCACCGGCAGGGCATCCAGCACCTCGTTGCCCAGCACCACGCCGGTTATTTCACCCGGCAGGGTCTCCAGCCAGCTCACCCGAGGCAACAGATGCGGCACTTTTTCTTGCAGCAAGGCGCACTGGCGCGCACGCAGGTCGGGGCTGACTTCCAGGATCAGATAGTGTTCCGGCGGCCTCCCCAGGCTCTCCAGTTCCAGTAGCAGATCGAGCGCCAGGTGGCCGCTACCGGCGCCGAGTTCGAGAATATCGCCGCCAGTCGCTTCCAGCACGGTGGCAATCTGCCGCGCCAGGATGCGGCCGAACAGGGGGGTCATTTCCGGCGCGGTGACAAAATCCCCCGCCGTCCCCAGTTTGGCGGTGCCGCTGGCGTAATAACCGAGGCCGGGCGCGTAGAGGGCCAGTTCCATATAACGCGCAAAAGGCAACCAGCCGCCGCTGGCGGCGATCTCGGCGCGGATCAGTTCGACCAGGCGGGCGCTATGGGCGAGGGCTTCGGGAGCGGGAATGGGTAGTGAGGTCATGGCGGCTGTGCTAGTTTTGCCAGCCATGATAACGGCAACACGCACCCCCTCATGATTGTCGCCATCCTCGGCGCCGGCCCCGCCGGCATGTCCTGCGCCAATGCCTGCCTGTCGTTCGGCTTGACGCCGGTAGCCATTGAACGCGGCGACCATCTCGGCGGCGCCCAACGCAGCAACTTCCATCCCAATCTGTGGATGCTGGGTTTTCCCGGAGAAACCGGCGAGCAGATGACACAGCGGCTGGCGGCGCATTACCGCGAGTTGCCCCTTACCACCCACTTCCGCGCGGAGGTCACCCAGGTGCAGCGCAGTGGCAACCGCTTCCTGCTGACTCTGGCTGGCGCCGAGGGCAGCCGCACCCAGGCGGCCGACGCCATCGTGCTCGCCACCGGCACGCGCCCGCGCGCCACCCCGGCGTTGGCGCAATTCGCCGCCCTCTGCCCACGCGCCATCATCGGCCCGCTTTCCAACACCATCCGCGACGGCATTCGTGATACCGACGTGCTGATTCTGGGCGGTGGCGACAACGCGCTCGACCACGCGCTGTTCCTCGCCGAACGTGGCAATCGCGCCGTGGTCTGTACCCGCGCCGGATTTTCCGCGCGGCGCCCCTTCATCGCGGCCTGCCAGGCACACGATGAAATCGAATTGCGCGCGCACTGTTCGTTGCCCCGGCTGGCCTGTGGTGACAACCGCGTCATCGCGACCTGGCCGGAGCACGCGCGCGCCTTCGACTGGCTCCTGGTGATGTATGGTTATTTGCCCAACACCGAGGTGCTGGCGCGGTTCGACCCGGCGATCCGCCCGGCACTCACCGGCAACGGTTACTTGCATGTGGATGCCTGGCAGCGCAGCAGCGTCCCCGGCATCTACGCCGCCGGGGATGTCACCGATTCACCGCAACCCTCGGTAGCCACGGCCATGGCCCAGGGCCTCACCGCCGCGCGCGCGGCGGAACGGGATTTGCCCGCGTCATAAAACCTTCACGCAACCGTCATACCATGCCGCTCATCCAGTCCACTCAGTGAGGCGCGCATGTCCGCCAGCATTCTCATCGTCGAAGACGAACCCGGCATTCAGGAACTGCTCAAGTTCAACCTGGGCCATCACGGCCATGAGGTGATTGTGGCTTCGGATGCCGAGGAAGCCAGCGCGCGCATGCGCGATAGCCTGCCCGACCTGATCCTGCTCGACTGGATGTTGCCCGGTGCGTCCGGCATCGAACTGGCACGGCGAATCCGTAGCGATCCGCGCCTGAAGGACATTCCCATCATCATGCTCACCGCGCGCGGCGACGAGCGCGACAAGGTGCTGGGGCTGGAAACCGGTGCCGACGACTACATCACCAAACCCTTCTCGCCGCGCGAATTGATGGCGCGCATCCAGGCCGTGCTCCGCCGCCGCGCGCCGCAGATGACCGAAGACACGGTGGAAATCGCGGGCTTGCGGCTCGATCCGGTCGCGCACCGCGTCCATGGCGATGGCAGCCCGCTCGATCTCGGCCCCACCGAATTCCGTCTGCTGCACTTCCTGATGACCCATGTGGAACGGGTCTATTCGCGCTCGCAACTGCTCGATCAGGTGTGGGGTGACCATGTGTTCGTCGAGGAACGCACGGTGGATGTGCACATCCGCCGCCTGCGCTCGGCCCTGGAGCCCACCGGACACGACCGCCTGATCCAGACCGTGCGCGGTGCCGGCTATCGGCTTTCTAGCAGTCTGTCGGACTTTGGTCGTCGATAGCGAGAAACGGCCCCAGCGAGGCCAGTTTTTGCCAGATTTGCCGCCGCATAGCCCGGCTATAGGGCAAAAAGCCGGTGAAAAATGGGCCGCTGCGGTCGATTTGCAGCCGACGATTCCAAAGCCCGACAGGCTGCTAGCCATCTCGCCTGACGTAGAATTCAGGGCGTTCCCCTCCCCGTAGTCCGCATGTCCTTCTGGTGGCGCCCCCTGCTGTTCGTCCTGGCCCTCGGCCTGCTGGCGCTGATCCTGACGACGGGCGGGAACGCCGGCAACGGCTGGATGCTGTTCGCGGCCGGCCTGCTGATTTATCTGATCTACCAGCTACGCCAGCTCTCCCGCCTCTCCGCCTGGCTTGCCAGCGCCGAGCGTCCGCCGTTATCCGGCGACGGTCTCTGGGGCGATGCCTTCTACCGTCTGGAAAAGTTGCTGCGCGCCCGCCAGGGCGCCCAGCAAAAGACCGCGGCCGATCTGGAACAGATGCTGGAAGCCACCCGTTCGCTGCCGGACGGCGTGGTGATCCTCGACCAGGACAACCGTATTGTCTGGCTCAACGCCGCCGCTGAACGCCTGCTTGGCCTTTCGCCGAAGCGCGACCTCGGCCAATTCGTGCTCTACCTGCTGCGCAACTCGCGTTTTGTCGAATGGCTGATGTCGGAAGACCTGGCGCGCACCCTGACCCTGGATTCGCCCTCCGCGCGGGAACACACGCTGTCGCTGCAGATTGTGCCGCTGCCGCGCCTGCAGAAAATGCTGGTGGCGCGCGACATCACCGAATTGGCGCGGGTGGAGGCCATGCGCCGGGACTTTGTCGCCAATGTCTCGCACGAACTGCGCACTCCCATTACCGTCATCCTCGGCTTTCTCGAAGCCTTCGAAGACATGCCCGACGCGGAGCCGGGCGAGTTCCGCAAACACATCCCGCTGATGCGCGAACAATCCGAGCGCATCCGCCGCCTGATCGACGACCTCCTGGCCCTGGCAAAGCTGGAAAGCGAGCCGGATGCCAAGGATGAAACCGTGGACATGCCCGTGCTGGCCCGACGCCTCGCCGACGAAGCGGAAACCCTGAGCCAGGGGCGGCATCGGATCAGCCTTGGCCTGGATTGCCGGGCTCGCCTCATCGGCAACAGCCAGGAGCTCTACAGCGCCCTGGCCAACCTGGTGACCAATGCGGTGCGCTACACCCCGGCGGGCGGACAGATCGGCATTCGCTGGAGCATGGCGGATAACGGCTCCGCGAGCTTTTCCGTGGCGGACACTGGCGAGGGCATCGAGGCGCTGCACCTCCCCCGCCTCACCGAGCGTTTCTATCGGGTCGATCGCGGCCGTTCGCGCGCCAGCGGCGGCACCGGCCTCGGCCTGGCCATCGTCAAGCACGTGCTGCAACGACACCAGGCACGGCTGAAGATCGACAGCACCGTGGGCAAGGGCAGCACCTTCACCGCGCAATTCCCGCCCGAACGGGTGATCCCCGAACCCACAATGCCGGCTGAAGAAGCGTAATCGTAGCCTGGGTTAAGCGCAGCGCAACCCAGGGGGAAGCGAAGCGCCCACGCAGGCGTCAGTCGAGCAGGCGGTGCCGCGCCTCTTCATACTTCTCGGCGGTGCGGGCCACCACCTCGGATGGCAATTCCGGCCCCGGCGCCTGTTTATTCCAGCCGGACCGGGTCAGCCAGTCGCGCACGTACTGCTTGTCGAAACTGGGCGGGTTGCTGCCGACCTGGTATTGATCCAACGGCCAGAAGCGCGAGGAATCGGGGGTAAGCACCTCGTCGATCAGGGTCAGCGTGCCGTGCTCGTCGAGGCCGAATTCGAACTTGGTATCGGCGATGATGATGCCGCGGCTGAGGGCATAGCCCGCCGCCGCCTGGTAGAGGGCGATGGCGGCATCGCGCACCCGGACGGCCAGGTCGGCGCCGAGCAATTCGGCGCAACGGGCAAAGTCGATGTTTTCGTCGTGTTCACCCACGGCGGCCTTGGTGGACGGGGTAAACATCGGTTGCGGCAGCTTTTCCGCCTGCTTCAGCCCGGCCGGCAAGGGGATGCCGCAGACCGATCCGGTCTTCTGGTAATCGGCCCAGCCGCTGCCGACCAGATAGCCGCGCACGATGGCTTCCACCGGCAAGGCCTTGAGCCGCTTGACGACGCTGGCGCGGCCCGCCACCTGAGCACGTTCATCCGGCGCCACCACGTCCTCCGGCGCGGTGCCGGTAAGCTGGTTGGGCAGAATCTGCGCGAGTTTACTGAACCAGAAATTCGCCACCGCCGTAAGCACGTGGCCCTTGCCTGGAATCGGGGTTGGCATGACGACGTCGAAGGCGGACAGGCGGTCAGTGGTGACGATCAACATGCGCTGGCCGTCCACCGCATAGATGTCGCGCACCTTGCCTGTGTGGAGCAGCGGCAGGGACTGAATGGTCGATTGGTAGAGGGCGTCGGTCATGGTGTTTGAAAGGGCGGTTGCCGAAAGCTCGGCATTCTACCGTGGCGGCGTACTGGCCTTGGCCGTCCTGTTCACGCTTCGCTGAGCAAGATGAGCTGATGGCCTTTGAGCTCGATCAAGCGTCTTGTCTCCACGCTCAGTTGCGCCGGATCGGTCAGGGCGACGCTGGCGATGCCCCGGTAGCGCCCAAGATAACGGAGGATCTCTTCGCCCATGTCGCCGTGGGCGCTGCTCAGGCGGTAATCGACGCCACTGTGCTCGAGGCGAAGCAGCAGGACGGCGAGGAGCGTGGTTGGTTCGCGCGGCGGGTTGATCAGAAGAATGTCCAGACGCGGACACAGATGCACACAGCGCCGAAACACGGTGGCGAGGAGTTCACGCCCCAGCGTGTGGCCATCGAGTGCCAGGAGGGCGCGGGTGTGGAGCTTGTGCTGCGATGACATCCGGGGAAACGGCTACGCCAAGTAAAAAAGCGGCCCCGGAGGGCCGCTTTCAGGGTGACAGGCGTTCACCAAGGCCTTAGTTGACCTTGGGGTCCAGCTCGCCCTTGTCATAGCGCTTCTGCATTTCTTCCAGGCTGTAGACCTTGCCGATCTTGCTGGCCTGGCCTGCCGCGCCAAAGGCTTCATAGCGCGCCTGGCAGATGCCGGACATCCCTTTGGTGGCTTCCTTCAGGAACTTGCGCGGGTCGAAGTTGGCGCGGTTTTCCGCCAAGTGCTTGCGGACCGCGCCGGTGGAGGCCATGCGCAGGTCGGTGTCGATGTTGACCTTGCGCACCCCGTTCTTGATGCCTTCGACGATTTCCTCGACCGGCACGCCATAGGTCTGGCCCATGTCGCCGCCGTAGCTGTTGATGATCGCGAGCCAGTCTTCTGGTACCGAGGAGGAACCGTGCATGACCAGGTGGACATTGGGGATGCGGGCGTGAATTTCCTTGACGCGGTCGATACGCAGCACCTTGCCGGTAGGCTTCTGAGTGAATTTGTAGGCGCCGTGGCTGGTGCCGATGGCGATGGCCAGAGCGTCGACCTTGGTTTTGGTCACGAAATCGGCGGCCTCGTTAGGGTCGGTCAGCAATTGGTCGTGGGACAGTTTGCCCTCGGCGCCGTGGCCGTCTTCCTCGCCGGCCATGCCGGATTCCAGCGAACCCAGGCAGCCCAGTTCGCCTTCCACCGAGACGCCGCAGGCGTGCGCCAGTTCGGCCACCTTGCGGGTGGCCTCGACGTTGTATTCGTAGCTGGACGGGGTCTTGGCATCAGCCATCAGGGAGCCGTCCATCATCACCGAGCTGAAACCGGACTGGATGGAACGGAAGCAGATGCTGGGGGAGGCGCCGTGATCCTGGTGCATGCAGACGGGGATCTGCGGGTAAGACTCGATCGCGGCCAGGATCAGATGGCGCAGGAACGGCTCGCCGGCGTAGGAACGCGCCCCGGCCGAGCCTTGCAGGATCACCGGGCTGTTGGTGGCGGCGGCGGCCTGCATGATGGCCTGGACCTGTTCCATGTTGTTGACGTTGAAGGCCGGCAGGCCGTAGCCGTGTTCGGCGGCATGGTCGAGCAGTTGACGCAGGGAAATCAGAGCCATCTTGGGTTCTCCTGTTAAGTGAATTGAATCAGGCTGAAGTTTTGAATCAGGCCTTTTTGCGTTCGCCAACGCGAACGATCTTCAGGGTATTGGTACCACCCGGTTTACCAATCGGCTCGCCAATGGTGAGCAGAATCAAGTCGCCGTTGCGTACCGCGCCGCGCCGCCGCAGTTCGTCTTCCGCTTCGGCAAGCAAACGATCACGCTCGTTGCTGGAAGGGCGGAAGTTGACTGGATAGACGCCGCGGAAGAGGGTGACCTTTCTACGGGTCTCGACTTCCGGCGTCAAGGCGTAGATCGGTACATGAGTGCTGATCCGGCTCATCCACAAGGCGGTGGAGCCGGACTGGGTCATGGCGGCGATCGCCTTGATGTTGAGGTTGAGCGCGGTAAAGGCCGCCGACATGGCAATGGCCTCGTCTACCCGTAGGAAACCGTGGTCGAGCATGCCCCGGTGCAGGCTGGATTCGAGTTCCTTCTCCGCTTCCAGACAGACCCGGTGCATCGCGGAAATGGCTTCCACCGGATACTTGCCGGCGGCCGTCTCGGCCGACAGCATCACCGCATCGGTGCCATCCAGCACCGCATTGGCCACGTCGGAGACTTCGGCCCGGGTCGGGATCGGGGACTCGATCATGGATTCCATCATCTGGGTGGCGGTGATGGTGAGCTTATTTTTCTCGCGCGCCATCCGGATCATGCGTTTTTGCAACGCGGGCACGGCTGCGTCGCCGACTTCCACCCCGAGGTCGCCGCGCGCCACCATGATCGCGTCGGAGGCGTTAAGGATGTCATCGAGCGCTTCGATGGCTTCCGTGCGCTCGATCTTGGCGACAATCCAGGCGCGGCCGCCGGCCGCGTGCAGGATTTCCCGCGCCTGCTGAATGTCGGCGGCGGAACGCGGGAAGGAGACGGCGAGGTAATCCGCCTTGATCATCGCGGCAGTCTTGATGTCCTCAATGTCCTTCTCGGTCAGCGCGGCCGCGGAAAGCCCGCCGCCCTTGCGGTTGATGCCTTTGTTGTTGGACAGCACGCCGCCCTGCACGACCTTGCAGAACACTTCGTTATCCTTGACCTCTTCCACCCACATCTCGATGCGGCCGTCGTCGAGCAGCAGGGTGGCGCCACGGGCGACGTCGCGCACCAGTTCCGGGTAGTCGAGGCCAACCCGGGTCTGGTCGCCCAATTTGCAGGTGGCATCGAAAATGAAGGGGTCACCCGGCTTCAGGGTGATCTTGTCGTCTTTGAACTTGCCGATGCGTATCTTCGGCCCTTGCAGGTCCACCAGCACGCCGACGGCGCGCCCGCGAGTCTTGGCGAGCGAACGCACCAATTCGCAGCGTTGTTGATGTTCCTCAGGCGTGCCGTGGGAAAAATTAAGGCGGACGACGTCCACCCCGGCTTCCAGCATCCGATCCAGGACCTTGGGGTCGGAACAGGAGGGGCCGAGGGTGGCGACGATTTTGGTTCTACGTAGCATGATTTATCCGGAAGTCGTAGGAGCGGACCCTGTCCGCGATGCAACGGGGGGCTATCGCGAACACAGTCCGCCCCTACGATCAGCCGGCCGCACGCTTTTCCAGGATGTCCACGGCGGGCAAAACCTTGCCCTCCAGATATTCCAGGAAGGCGCCGCCGGCGGTGGAGATGTAGGACACCTTATCGTAGATGTCGTACTTCTGGATGGCGGCGATGGTGTCGCCACCGCCGGCCAAGGTGAACGCGCGGGTCTGGGCGATGGCCATGGCGATGGCCTGGGTGCCGGCGCCGAACTGGTCAAACTCGAATACCCCCACCGGGCCATTCCATACCACGGTGCCGGCTTTCATGATGATGTCGACGAGTTGCTGAGCGGACTTGGGGCCGATGTCAAAGATCATGTCGTCGTCGGCCACCTCACCGGCGGTTTTCAGCACGGCGGGCTCATTGGTGTCGAATTTCTTGCCGCAGACCACGTCCACAGCAATGGGGATGGTAGCGCCGCGCGCGGTCATCTTGGCCATCAGGGCCTGGGCGGTGGGGATCAGGTCGGTTTCACAGAGGGACTTGCCGACGTTCTTGCCGGTGGCGGCCAGGAAGGTGTTGGCGATGCCGCCGCCGACCACCAGTTGTTCACACTTCTCGGACAGCGCCTCCAGCACGGTCAGCTTGGTGGAGACCTTGGAGCCGCCGACGATGGCCACCATCGGCCGGGCCGGGTTGGCCAGGGCTTTGTCCAGGGCTTCCAGTTCCTGGCTAACCAGTTTGCCGGCGCAGGCCACCGGCGCGAACTGGGCGATGCCATAGGTAGAGGCCTGGGCGCGGTGCGCGGTACCGAAGGCGTCCATCACAAATACGTCGCACAGGGCCGCATATTTGCGCGCGGTCTCCTCCACATTCTTCTTCTCGCCTCGGTTGACGCGGCAGTTTTCCAGCAACACGACTTCGCCCTCGGCGACGTCGAAACCGCCGTTCACCCAATCCTTGATCAGGCGCACCGGGCGGCCCAGCTTGGCGGCCATGACGTCGGCCACCGGCTGCAGGGAAATTTCAGGCGTCCATTCGCCTTCCGTCGGACGCCCCAGGTGGGAGGTGACCATGACCCGGGCGCCGGCTTTCAGGGCGTGCTCGATGGTGGGCATGGACGCGGTAATACGCGCGTCGGAGGTGACCTTGCCGTCCTTGACCGGCACGTTCAGGTCGGCGCGGATGAAGACACGCTTGCCCTTCAAATCGAGGTCGGTCATGCGGAGAAATTTGGCCATTTGGGTACTCCTGGAAAGTAAGTGGTAAGGGTTGAGTAAACTCAGGCCTTACGGCTCACGAACGGCAAGGGGCAAGGAAAACCTTGCACCTTGCCCCTTGAAACTGTCTTACTTGGCCACGTGCTGAACCAGACGCAGCATGTTGCAGGTGTAGCCGTACTCGTTGTCGTACCAGGACACAACCTTGATGAAGGTGTCGTCCAGGGCGATGCCAGCTTCGGCATCGAAGGTGGAGGGGGCGCTGTTGCCACGGAAGTCAGTGGAAACTACTTTCTCGTCGGTGTAACCGAGCACGCCCTTCAAGGCGCCTTCGGAGGCCGCTTTCATGGCGGCGCAGATGTCGGCATAGGAAGCGGGTTTGAGCAGTTCAGCGGTCAGGTCGACTACGGAAACATCGGAGGTGGGCACGCGGAAGGCCATGCCGGTGAGCTTCTTGTTCAGCTCGGGGATGACCTTGCCGACCGCCTTGGCCGCGCCGGTGGAAGACGGAATGATGTTTTCCAGGATGCCGCGGCCGCCGCGCCAGTCCTTGTTGGACGGGCCGTCGACGGTCTTCTGGGTGGCGGTGGCGGCGTGCACGGTGGTCATCAGGCCGCGCTTGATGCCCCAGTTGTCGTTTAGCACCTTGGCCACCGGGGCCAGGCAGTTGGTGGTGCAGGAAGCCGCCGAGACGATGGTCTCGCCGGCGTATTTGGCGTGGTTGACGCCATACACGAACATCGGAGTGTCGTCCTTGGAGGGAGCGGACTGCACCACTTTCTTGGCGCCCGCGTCGAGGTGCTTCTGGCAGGTTTCCTTGGTCAGGAAGAAGCCGGTGCACTCAATCACCAGGTCGGCGCCGATTTCGTTCCATTTCAGGTTGGCCGGATCGCGCTCGGCGGTCAGGCGGATGGTCTTGCCATTGACCACCAGGTTGTTGCCGTTGACCTTGATGTCACCGTTGAAGCGGCCATGCACTGAGTCGTACTTCAGCATGTAAGCCAGGTAGTCAGGTTCGAGCAGATCGTTGATGCCGACCACTTCGATGCCCGGGAAATCGCGGGCGATGGCGCGGAATGCCATGCGGCCGATACGGCCAAAACCATTGATGCCAACTTTGATAGCCATGCTTTATCTCCTTGAAGAAAACTGTAGGCCGGGTTAACCGAAGGCGCATCCCTTGGGATAGCGCAGCGTAACCCGACATTCGTTGCCATTCGTCGGGTTACGGCCTGCGGCCTAACCCGACCTACCCGGTATTACAGAATGCCCTTGACGGTGGCGACCACGTTCTCGACGGTGAAGCCGAACTCCTTGAACAACTCCGGAGCGGGGGCGGATTCGCCGAAACGATCGAGGCCAACCACGGCGCCGCGCAGGCCGACGTACTTCCACCAGCCGTCGGTGACGCCAGCTTCGATGGCGACCTTGTGCACGGTGGGCAGCAGCACGCTGTCCTTGTAGGCCTGGTCCTGCTGGTCGAACACGTTGGTGGAAGGCATGGACACCACACGGGCGGCAATGCCTTCGGCCTTCAAGGCTTCCTGGGACTTCATCGCCAGTTCCACTTCGGAACCGGTGGCGATCAGCACGACCGTGGGCTTACCTTCGCAATCGGAAATCACATAGCCGCCGCGGCGGATGTCGGCGATCTGCGCGTCGCTGCGCTTGACGAAGGGCAGGTTCTGGCGGCTCAAAATGTGGCAACTCGGGCCGTCCAGCTTTTCGACGCTGGCCGCCCAAGCCACCAGGGTCTCGGTGCTGTCGCAGGGGCGCCAGACAGTCATGTTGGGAATCATGCGCAGCGTGGCGGTCTGCTCGACCGGCTGGTGAGTCGGGCCGTCTTCGCCCAGGCCGATGGAATCGTGGGTAAACACCCAGACCACGCGCAGCTTCATCAGGGCGGCCATGCGCAGGGCGTTGCGGGCGTATTCCGAGAACATCAGGAAGGTGCCGCCGAACGGGAAGATGCCGCCGTGCAGCGCCATGCCGTTCATGATGGCGGACATGCCGAACTCGCGCACGCCGTAGGAGATGTAGTTGCCGCCCGGGTTGCGGTGCAGGGAGTGGCAGCCGGGCCAGTTGGTCAGGTTGGAGCCGGTCAGGTCGGCGGAACCACCGACGCGCTCAGGCAGGGTGGAAACCAGGCGCTCGATGGCCAGTTGGCTGGACTTGCGGGTGGCGACGTTTTCCGCTTTTTCCAGGGTGGTGGCCAGCGCGGCTTGCACGCGGCCATTCCAGTCGGCGGGCAGGTCGCCATTCATGCGGCGGGTGAATTCGGCGGCCAGCTCGGGGAACTGCGCCGCGTACTCGGCGAACTTGTTGCTCCACAGCTTTTCCACGCCCTCGCCCTTGGTCTTGGCATTCCAGCCGTCGTAGATGTCCTGGGGAATGACGAAGGGGTCGTGGTTCCAGCCCAGATTCGCGCGGGTGGCCGCGATTTCGGCCGCGCCCAGAGCGGCGCCATGCACGTCATGGGTGCCTTCCTTGTTGGGCGAGCCCTTGCCAATGATGGTCTTGCAGCAGATCAAGGTGGGCTGGTCGGCGGACTGCTTGGCTTTCTGCACGGCGGCTTCCACGGCGGCGGCATCGTGGCCGTCGACGCCGGCAATGACGTTCCAGCCATAGGCTTCGAAACGCTTCGGGGTGTCGTCGGTGAACCAGCCTTCGGTGTGGCCGTCGATGGAGATGCCGTTGTCGTCCCAGAAGGCGATCAGCTTGTTCAACTTCCAGGTGCCGGCCAGCGCGCAGGCCTCGTGCGAGATGCCTTCCATCATGCAGCCGTCGCCCATGAACACATAGGTGTGGTGGTTGACGATGTCGAGGCCGGGCTTGTTGAACTCGTGCGCCAGCAACTTCTCGGATAGCGCCATGCCGACCGCGTTGGTGATGCCCTGGCCGAGCGGGCCGGTGGTGGTCTCGACGCCGGGGGTATAACCATACTCGGGGTGGCCGGGAGTACGCGAATGCAACTGGCGGAAGCCCTTGAGGTCGTCGATGCTGACGTCATAGCCGGTCAGGTGCAGCAGCGCGTAGATCAGCATGGAGCCGTGGCCGTTGGACAGCACGAAGCGGTCGCGGTCGGGCCACTTGGGGTTGGCCGGGTTGTGGCGCAGGTGGTGGTTCCACAGCACTTCGGCGATTTCCGCCATGCCCATGGGCGCGCCGGGGTGGCCTGAATTGGCTTTCTGCACCGCATCCATCGCCAGGGCGCGAATGGCGTTCGCGAGGTCGTTACGTGTTGCCATGTCTTTGATTCCTCAAGAAAAAAACCGGTATCAACACCCAGTCCGGGCAGTAAAGTTTTAATTATGTGCAAGGCCCATATGCCTGAGCAAGCCCCAACAGACCCGGAAGTCCTGTTCCGGGGCCAGGCAACAGGCCTTGCGGCCTTGGTTGATGCGGGAATCGGGGAGATGCAGGGGAAAATTAAAATGTTTTTATATGCCGTTGCCGTGTGCTTATGGAATTAACGTGAAACAAGCGCGCCCAGCTTCATCATCCGGATTAGCTTCGCCGCCATGATCTTCACGCGAGAAGCCACTCGCGGCGCGCCGCAAGGAAAATTTCAAGCCACCGTCCCCTGCAACCTTGCGGCCACCCAGTCGCGCCACTGTGCCAGCAATTCCGGTGTCTGCGCCGCCAACACCGAGCGGCACCAGGGGTCGCCAGCCAGAAAGTCGCCGCCATTCAAGCCGCAGACAACGCCTCCGGCTTCTTTCAGAATCAGCCAACCCGCGGCGTAATCCCACATTTTCTGACCACCATGCAGGTAGATGTGCAAGCGGCCAGCGGCGACATAGCACCAATCCAGCGTGCTGGCACCCAGGTTGCGCTGCGAGGCGAAGGGATGTTCGCGCGCCAGACGCCCGGCCAGGCCACGGTCGATGCGTTTCAGGTCGATGCCCGCCATGCAACGGTCGAGGACGGCGGGCGGTAGTTTGAGCGGCAACCGCGCGCCGTTCAGAAAGGCACCGCCACCTTCCGTGGCAGAGAAAACTTCGTCGGCGTGCGGGTCGTAGACCACACCCAACACGGTACGCCCCGCCAGAACCAGGGCAATGGAAATGGCGAAGAAGGGCAGTCCGTTGACGAAATTACTGGTGCCGTCGATCGGGTCCACACACCAGAAGCCTTCACTTCCCGTATTCCCGCTCAGTTGCCAAACCGCGTGCTGCTCGGCCTCAGTCATTTCTTCGCCTAGCATGGGATGCGGCGCGATGGCGTAGAGCCGCTTGAACAAGGCGCTCTGGGCGGCGAGATCGGCCTCGGTAAGCAGGCTGCCGTCCACCTTGCGCTGGTGCGCGACCTTGAGATAGCGCGGCATGACTTCTTCACGCCCAACCTCGCGAGCGGCGACGATGACTTGGTCCAGCATGCTGGCGGTGGGCGGCAAGGTCATGAAAACTCGGTTTGGCTTTACTGATGGCGAATAGCGGCCAACCGCCTACTCGCTTTTCCACTTGATGGAACAGCCCATGCTGGGAATCTGCTCGGCCGGGCCCTTCTGCGTCGCTGCCACCTGTTTCATGGCTTCGAACAGATCGCGACGGGCATTGGGCGCGGTTTCCTTGCGCGAGGCGTCGAGGCGGCCGCGATATTGCAGCTCCAGGTCGCGGTTGAAGCCGAAGAAGTCCGGCGTGCAGACGGCGGCGTAACGGCGCGCGACTTCCTGGCTGGCATCGAGCACATAAGGCATCGGGAAAACAAGGTCGGCGGCGACTTGTTTCATGTTCTCAAAGCGGTCTTCAGGGTACTCGCCGGGGTCATTGGACATGATGGCGATGGCATTGATGCCCAGGGGTTTCAATTCCGCCACGTCGCGCACAATGCGCTGGATAACCGCCTTCACATAGGGGCAGTGATTACAGATGAACATGACCAGAACCCCATTGGGACCGGCTACTTCGCGCAACGTCCAGGTTTTGCCATCGACACCGGGCAGGCTGAAATCCGGAGCCTTCCAGCCGAAATCGCAAATCGGGGTTTCCATTCGCACCATCTTGGGTCTCCGCCAGAAATCGGTGCGGCCGATAATAGCACCCGTCCCTAACACTGCCAGATGCCCCATGCCGCGTTTCTACTGTGATCTCCCTCTCGCGCCCGGCCCTGTTGTGGCGCTGCCCGATGCGGTGGCGCGCCATGCCATCGGCGTCCTCCGCCTGCGTGTCGGCGCAGCCGTGGCCCTGTTCAACGGCGACGGCGCGGAATACCACGGCGTGCTGGAAAGCGCTGGCGGCAAGGGCGCGACGGTGCGCCTCGTTACCCGCCGCGAACCGGCACGGGAATCACCACTCCAGGTGCATCTGGCGCAGGGTATTTCCGGCGGCGAACGGATGGATTACACCCTGCAAAAGGCGGTGGAACTGGGGGTATCCGCGCTCTTGCCGCTGACCATGCGGCGAACGCTGGTACGCCTGTCCGAGGACAAGGCGATCCGGCGGCGCGGGCACTGGCAAAGCGTGGTGAATTCCGCCTGCGAGCAATGCGGGCGCAATGTGTTGCCGCCGGTTGCCGAGATTCAGGAGTTCGTGGCCTGGCTGCGCGGCACCTCGACACAGACTGAAACACTGAAGCTGCTGCTCGACCCGGAAGGCGGCCTTTGCCTGCGCGATTTGCCGCCGCCCACTTCGCCCATCCTTTTGCTCGCCGGCCCGGAGGGCGGCTTCGACCCGGCCGAACGCAAGCAGGCAGCGGCCGCGGGTTTTCACGGCCTGCGCCTGGGGCCGCGCATCCTCCGCACCGAAACCGCGGCGCTGGCGGCGCTGGCGGCGATGCAGGCGGTGTGGGGCGATTTCCGTTGAGCCGGGATTGTGCTCCCCTCGTAGCGCCGGCTTCCAGCCGGCGTCTTTCTGATTAGGCCTACGAAGCCGGCAGGAAGCCGGCACTACGCTGGGGCCGTGAGCTTGTTTCACGCTAACATCGCGGGCACTTGGGTATTCGGGAATCGGAGATAGGAAAGGTGGGCGAGGTGAACAGCAAAATAGGCGCCAAAACGCGCGACAAAGCCTTGGACGCCAGCGCCTTTGTCGAGTGGTTTCGCGCGGCCGCGCCCTATATCCATGCGTTTCGCGGCAAGACTTTCGTGCTGGCCTTCGGTGGCGAGGCGATGTTGCGTGAGGATTTCGTCGATCTGGTCTATGACATCAACCTGCTCAACGCGCTCGGCGTGCGCCTGGTGCTGGTGCATGGCGTGCGGCCGCAGGTGGAGGAGCGCCTGGCCACCGCGGCGCAATATGTGCAAGGCCGCCGGGTGACCGATGGTGATGCCCTGGAACACGTCAAGGACGCGGTCGGCTCGGTGCGGGTGGACATCGAAAGCCTGCTCTCCGTCGGCCTGCCCAACACGCCGATGGCCGGCGCCGAGATTCGCGTCGCCTCCGGCAATTACGTCACCGCGCAGCCGGCCGGCGTGGTGGACGGCATCGACCTGCTGTTCACCGGCGAGGTGCGCAAGATCGCCGTCGCCCCCATCCGCGATCGCCTAGACGCCGGCGAGATCGTCCTGCTCTCGCCGCTCGGCTATTCCCCCACCGGGGAAGTGTTCAACCTGACCCTGGAAGAAGTGGCCACCCAGGCCGCCATCGCCCTAGGCGCGGACAAACTGGTGTTCATCCTCGACCACGGCGACACGGTAGATGCCAAGGGGCGCCGCATCAACCGGGTGACCGCCGCGCAAGTGCCCAGGCTGCTGCGGGAATTGCCGGAGGGCGACATGAAACTGTATTTGCCGCACGCCGCCCACGCCTGCAAGAAAGGGGTCGGCAAGGTGCATCTGATCAGCGCGGATGTCGATGGCGCCGTGTTGATGGAGCTGTTTACCCATGCCGGCGTTGGCACCATGGTCACCCGCCAGTCGGTGGAAAGCCTGCGCCCGGCCGGCATCGACGACGTCGGCGGCATTCTCTCGGTGATCGAGCCGCTGGAAGCCGACGGCATCCTGGTGCGGCGTTCGCGCGAGCGGCTGGAACAGGAGGTTGAACAGTTCTTTGTCGATGACCTGGATGGCCGCATCGTCGGCTGCGTGGCGCTCTATCCTTTCGCCGACGCGGGCGCTGGAGAAATGGCCTGTCTGGCGGTGGCGCCGGAATTCCAGCGCGGCGGGCGCGGCGATGCGCTACTCGCCACGGTCGAGGAAGCCGCGCGAGAACTTGGCCTCACCCAGTTGTTCGTGCTCACCACCCGTACCGCGCACTGGTTCATCGAGCGCGGCTTTGCCCTGGGCGGCCCGGAAGACCTGCCGGCGCCACGCCAGGCCATGTACAACTGGCAGCGGCGCTCCAAGGTGCTGGTGAAAAAGTTGGCGGCGGCATGACGCGCGCTTTCGGCCTGTGCATGCGTCTTTTCGGCCCGCTAGTGGGCCTCCTCCTGGGATTTTCCGTGCAAGCCGCCCCGGTATTCACGATTGGCGTGTTGCCTGTCCACAGTGCGTGGGTGCTGGCGGAGCGTTATGAACCGCTGCGCGCGTACCTGGAAAAACATTTGCAACAGCCGGTGCGAATCGAGAGCGCGGCGGACTTCGCGCGCTTCCAGACGCGCACCCTGAATGGTGACTTCGACCTCACCATCACCCCTTCACATTTCGCGCGCCTGGCGCAGAAAGACGCCGGCTTCCAGCCGCTGCTGCAATTCACTCCGGATCATGATGCCCTGCTGGTTTATTCGTCCGATCACCCGCTGGCCGAAGTTGGCGACCTGCGCGGCAAGCAACTGGCGGTGATCGACCGCCTCGCCGTCACCGTCATGGCTACGCTCAGCTATCTCGATGCCCAGGGCCTGGAAGCCGGGCGTGACTACCGCCTCGCGGAGCACCGCACCCACGCCAGCGCCGCCTATTCGCTGGTTACCGGCCTGTCAGCCGCCGCCGTGACCACCAGCCAGGGCATGTTGCAGATTCCCGAGTATCTGCGAAGCAAGCTGGTGGCGCAAAAGCACATCGCCGACGTTCCCGCTTTCGTCTTTCTCGCCCGGCCCGATGCCCCGCGCGCGCAGGTCGAACGCCTGCAAAAGTGGCTTCTGGAATTCCCGAGCGAGGCGGAAGGCAGCGACTTTCTCAGCCACATCGGCTACACCGGCGTGGTCGCCGCCACCGAGGCGCGCATGAAGCGTGCGGATGGCTACCTCAAGGCCACTCGCAAAGCCCTGTCACATTGATGCGCCCTTATCTGCACCCGCCGCTCTGGCTCAAGCTCACTCTCGCCGGCCTGCTAGTCGAGGCGTTGATCCTGGGCCTTCTGGTATTCAGCAGTGTGCGTCTTACCGAGGAGGAGCTCCTAGGCAAGACCCGGTTGCGGGTAGACAGCGCGATTCCCCTGCTCAATGCCGCCCTGGCGCCGCCTCTGATGCAACGCGACTACGGCGCGCTGCAAGACATCCTCAGTGAAGCGCGCGGCAACAACGCCTATCGTTACCTGGTTCTGCTGGGGCCGGATGGGCACCGCCTGGCCGCCGCCGGGATCACTCGCGGCGAGCCGCTGCCGGCGTTGGACGGCGAACTGAGCGTCACTGATCCGGTGTATGACACGGCGATTCCCATTCATCTGGCCCGCAGCGAATACGGGCGCCTACAGTTCGGCATTGCCACCGGTTTTCTCGCTGAAGCGCGAGCGCGCGTGCTGCGCCAGGGCGTCTACATCGGTCTAGCGGCCCTGCTGCTGACCCTGCTCACCCTCGCCCTGATCGGCTACTTGCTGACGCGGCGTCTGGCGCTGCTGACCGAGGCCAGCCGGGCATTGGCCGAAGGCGATTTCACCGCCCGCCTGCCCGCCCCCGCGCGCGACGAAGTGGGCCGCCTGTCCAGCGCCTTCCAGGAAATGGCGCGGCAACTGCACAGCCGCATCACGGCGCTGCGGGAGTCGGAAGCGCGCACCCAGGCTTATCTGGCGGAGTCGGAAGCCGAACATGCCCGCCTGCAGGCCCTGCTCTCCGCGATGAACCTGGGCATCCTGTTCGTCGGCGCGGATGGCCGCGTGGTCTACCACAACCCCGCCTTCAACCGGCTCTGGCTGCTTCCGGAAACGCAGAACCTGGTGGGCTGGCCGCCGCGCGAGGTGTTCGCCAGCAGCGCCAGCCAACCGCTGCAACCCGGGCCGTTCGCCGATCACATCGAAACCCTCCTGGCCGGGCGCGAAGCGGGCGAAACCCTGGACATCCTGATGAAGGATGGCCGCGTCGCCACCCAATCGAGCTACCCGGTAGGCGAGCGCGACGGCCATTTCATCGGCCAGCTCTGGATTTACGAAGACGTGACGCACGAACGCCAGAACGCCGAACAACTGCTCTACCTGGCCGAGCGCGACGCGCTCACCGGGCTATTGAACCGCTACCGTTTCCAGATCGAACTGGAACGCACGCTGGCTGAATCCGCGCGTCAGGGTAGCCCCGCCGCGCTGCTGTATTTCGATCTCGATGAATTCAAGGCGATCAACGACCACTTCGGCCACACCGCCGGCGACACCCTGTTGATCCGCGTGGCCGGCGAAGTCTTGGGCCTCACCCGCAAGAACGAAATGCTATTCCGCCTGGGCGGCGACGAATTCGCCGTGCTTTTGCCCTCCGCGGAAATCATCCAGGCGCAAGCGCTGGCGGAACGCATCGTGCGCGCCATCGCGGCGATTCCCTTCCACTTCGATGGGCAAACCCTGCACATTTCCTCCAGCCTCGGCATTGCCCTCTATCCACGCCATGCCATTGACCAGGATCAACTGGTGGCCTGTGCCGATGCCGCCATGTACCAGGCCAAACAGGCCGGCAAGAACGGCTGGCGCCTGTATCGCGCCGACCTCGATACCGCGCCGGAAATGGTCAACCGCCTGTCCTGGAATGAGCGCCTGGCGCGCGCGCTGGCCAACGACCTGTTCGAACTGCACTTCCAGGGGGTCTACCACGTCCGCGACCGCAGCCTCTGCCACCTGGAAGCCCTGATCCGCCTGCGCGACGAAAACACGGGTGAACTGGTCGCGCCCGGCCTGTTCATACCAGTGGCGGAAAAGAGCCACAAGATACTGGAAATCGACCGCTGGGTACTGGCCCAGGCGGTACGCCTGCTCGCGCGCCACCCGAAAGGGCCGGCCATCGCCGTCAACCTCTCCGGCCGCTCCCTCGACGACCCCTCCTTGCCCAGCCACATCGCCGATCTGCTGCGCAGCCAGAACACCGACCCGGCGCGCCTCTTGATCGAAGTCACGGAAACCGCCGCCGTGTCTGATCTCAGCGACGCCCAGCGCTTCATCAGCGCGCTGAGGGACACCGGCTGTGGCGTCTGCCTGGACGACTTCGGCGCCGGCTTCGCCTCCTTCGCCTACCTCAAGCACATCCGCGTGGATACCATCAAACTCGACGGCATGTTCATTCGCGACCTGCCTCACGACCATGAAAACCAGGTCTTTGTGCGTGGCATGGTCGAAGTCGCGCACGGCCTCGGCAAACGCACGGTGGCGGAATTCGTGGAAGACGCAGCAACCCTGAACCTGCTCGCCGAGCTCGGCGTCGATCTCGCCCAGGGCTACCATCTCGACCGGCCACGGGCCGATCACCCGGCGCTGCACGATGCCGCATGAACATTCGCCTCTCAAGCCGTTCGCCGGGCCATCCCAAGAACGACTTGGCCCCCGTGGGGGGCGGCTCTGGCGGTTTTCCAGAGCCGGGGGCACACCTAACCACCCCGTAGCGAGCCACCAACCATGACCCCACTCCCGCGAGACAACAGCGCCACTCTGGCGCACCTGCACGGCCTCGATCGCGCCATCGCCGCCCATGCCGCCTGGCTGGCGCGTTTCAACCGGCAACTGATCTGCCGGGAAACCCCGAGTGGCGACGATCTGGCCCTGGACAGCCACACTCGCTGCCGTTTCGGTGTCTGGTTCTACGCGGAGGTTTACGCCAAGCCCGAAGCCCCTATGGCGGAGGAATCCAGTATCGCCGCGATTGAATCCGCGCATCGCTCGATGCACGACATCGCCCGCCACCTGCTCGCCCGCCAGGCGGCCGGCGAGTCCGTTCCGGGGGCGGACTACGACGCCTTTACCGCCGTCGCCGCCCGTTTCCGGCAACTGCTGCGCCGCCTGGAACTCGATCTCATGGAGCGCCTCGGCGCGGTCGACAGCCTTACCGGGGTATGGAACCGGCAGGCCGTGAATCTGCGCCTGGCGGAAGAGATCGAACGGGTGCAGCGCACCCATCTGCCCTGCGCCGTCTGCTACGCCGACCTGGATGACTTCGGCCGCTGCAACGAACAACATGGGCAACGCCTGGGTGACGCCCTGCTGAAAGCCGTCGCCAGTTTCTTCGCCGACCACCTGCGCCGCTACGACACCATCTTCCGCATCGGCGGCGAGGAATTCCTGCTCTGCCTGCCCAGCACCGACATCATCCAGGCCGGCGTCCTCATCGACCGCCTGCGCATCAGCCTGGCCGACCACCCCTTCGCCCTGGAAGGCCACACCCTGCGAATCACCGCCTCCTTCGGCGTGGTCGCCCTGGAACCGATATTCTTCATCGACGAAACCCTGGAACGGGTGGAACGCGCCCAACTCATCGCCAAAGCCGAGGGGGGAAACCAGGTTTGCGTATGGCGGGATGAGTGGGAAAAGAAGGACGCAGCCGACTGATTCCATAGGGTGCGCCGCGCGCGGCGCACCCTACCGGGGTTCAAACCCCGCTGTAACGACAGCCGGAAGCGTGGGTTTCCATCACCCCAACCTTGGCCAGGCCGGGCAGGATGGGTTTCAGGCGATCCCAGATCCAGATGGCGAGATGCTCGCTGGTGGGATTCTCCAGGCCGGCGATGTCGTTCAGGTAACAATGGTCCAGCGCCGCATGAATCGGCCGCCAGGCCGCCTGCAGGTCGGCGAAGTCGCATACCCAGCCGAGTTCCGGGTCGAGCGGCCCGGACACCCATACCTCGACGCGGAAGGAATGCCCGTGCAAGCGTGAACACGGGTGCTCGGCCGGCAGGCGTGGCAGGCGGCGCGAGGCTTCCAGGTAGAAAACATTGAAAATATCCATGTCAGCGCTGGCGGCTCAGTGACGTGTTTCGATCCGGTACAAAGCGTGGCAGGACACGCAGTGGCTCATCACCTCGCCGAGTTGCTGGAGCGCGTGATTGGCATCGCCCAGGCTTTCCGCGTCGCGCGCCAGGTCATCGAAGCCCTGGTGCGTGGCGTGGCCGAGCTGCTTGAATGCCAATGGCAGTTTGGCGCGCAAGCCGGCGGGCACCTCGTGGGCGGCGGCCATGCCGCCTTCGCGCGCGGCCTGGGCCAGCATCTTCATGTCGTTGGCGGCGGCGCCGATAACGATCTTCTGGGTGGCGGAGAGGAACAGGCGCATTTCCAGGTGGATGTGCGACTTTTCTTGCGCCGTGAGGCGGATCGGAGCGCGCTGTTCCAGCACGGGGTGAGCGGCATAAAGCGGGGTGGCGATCAGGGCCAGCAGAAGGGGCAAGGCGCGAAGGTGCATAAGGTTCTCCGGGTTAAAGGCAGGCCAAGGTGGTCTCGGCCAGCAGACACATTTCCGCCTCTTCGATCACATAGGGCGGCATCAAATAGACGCTGCGGCCGATCGGGCGGATGAATACCCCCCGCGCCAGGGCGCAGCGGTGGAATTCGCTGGCGAAGCCGGGTACCGCGTCGGCCACGTCGAAGGCCCAGATCATGCCGCGGTGGCGGAAGTTCCTGACCCGCGGATGCGCGGCGACTTCACCCAGGCGTTCCGTGAAGCGCGCCGCCTTGGCGCGGTTCGCCACGATCACGTCGTCCTGCTCGAAGATGTCCAGCACCGCCAGAGCGGCGCGGCAGGCGAGCGGGTTGCCGGTGTAGGAGTGGGAATGCAGGAAGCCGCGCGCAGCGTCGTCGTCGTAAAACGCCTGGTAAACCCGCTCCGTGGTGAGCACGCAGGAGAGGGGCAGATAGCCGCCGGTGAGGCCTTTTGACAGGCAGAGGAAGTCGGCTTTGATCGCCGCCTGCTCGCAGGCGAACAGCGTGCCGGTGCGGCCGAAGCCGACGGCGATTTCATCGGCGATCAGATGTACCTGGTACTGGTCGCAAAGTTCGCGTACCCGTTGCAGATAAATCGGCGCATACATGGCCATGCCGGCCGCGCCCTGCACCAGGGGCTCCAGGATCATCGCGGCGGTGCGGTCGGCGTGTGCGGCCAGATAGGCCTCCAGGTCGGCGGCGGCGCGCAGGGCATAGCTTTCCGCCGTTTCACCGGGCGCGGCCAGGCGCGCATCCGGGCTCATCGCCTGATGGCTGATGCGCAGCAGCGGCGCGTAGGTGTCCTTGAACAGGGCCACGTCGGTGACTGACAAGGCGCCCAGGGTTTCACCGTGATAGCCGTTCTCTAGCGAAACGAAACCGGTTTTTTCCGGCCGCCCGCTGTTACGCCAGAAGTGGAAGCTCATCTTCAGAGCGATCTCGGTGGCACTGGCGCCATCCGCACCGTAGAAGGCATGGCCCAGGCCGGTGAGCCGCCCCAGGCGTTCCGACAGTTCCACCACCGGCGCATGGGTGCAGCCGGCAAGCATGACGTGTTCAATGCGGGAAAGCTGGTCGATCAGGGCGGCGTTGATGCGCGGGTTGGCGTGGCCGAACAGGTTGACCCACCAGGAGGAAATGGCATCCAGATAGCGGCGCCCAGCAAAGTCGATCAGCCACGGCCCCTCGCCACGGGCGATGGCCAAAGGCGGCATCCGCTCCAGTTGCTTCATCTGGGTACACGGGTGCCAGACAGCGGCAAGGCTGCGGGCGAGCAAGTCGGAGTTGATCATTTAGTGTGGCGGTGGACGTTGGATGCGCTTCATCCCCCTCACCGCCGTTCGTTAACGCCTTATTCCACCGTCACCGACTTGGCCAGATTACGCGGCTGGTCGACATCAGTGCCTTTCAGCACCGCGACATGGTAGGCCAGCAATTGCAGCGGGATGCTGTAGACGATGGGCGCGGTGCTGGGACAGATGTCGGCCAGGGTGAGGTTCTGGTAACGATCCAGTTCGATCTTTACCGTCTGGTCGGAGAACAGGAACAGCTCACCGCCGCGCGCGCGCACTTCCTGCAAGTTGGACAGCACCTTGTCCAGCAGCGGGTCGTCGGGCAGCGCGCAGATCACCGGCATGTCGGCATCGACCAGCGCCAGGGGGCCGTGCTTCAGTTCGCCGGCGGGATAGGCCTCGGCGTGGATGTAGGAGATTTCCTTGAGCTTCAGCGCGCCTTCCAGGGCCACCGGATAGAACGGCCCGCGCCCGAGGAACAGGGCATCCTTCTTGTCGGCGAAGGCGGCCGCCATGGCCTTGACCGCGTCCGACAGCGACAGCACCACTTCCACCTGGCGCGGCAGGGCGTGCAGCTCATCCACCAGCACCGCTTCCCGCTCCGCCGTCATGCCGCGCCGCCGCGCGCACGCCAGGGTGACCAGGCGCAAGGCGGTGAGCTGGGTGGTGAAGGCCTTGGTGGAGGCCACCCCGATCTCGGGGCCGGCGCGGGTCATCAGGGCGACGTCGGATTCGCGCGTCAATGACGATTCCGGCACGTTGCAGATCGCCAGGCTACCGACATAGCCGGCGGTCTTGGCGAAGCGCAAGGCGGCCAGGGTGTCGGCGGTCTCGCCCGATTGCGAGATGGACAGAAACAGGGTGCCTTCCGGCACCACCACCCGGCGGTAGCGGTATTCGCTGGCGACTTCCACCTGGCAGGGCACGCCCGCTTCTTCCAGCCAGTATTTGGCCACCATGCCGGCGTGGTAGCTGGTGCCACAGGCGACGATATGTACCCCCTTCGCCTGATCGAACAGTTGCTGTGCCTTGTGGCCGAAGCTTTCCTCCAGCAGGCGCCCCTTGTGAATGCGGCCTTCCAGCGTTTCCGCGATCACCGCCGGCTGCTCGAAGATTTCCTTGAGCATGTAGTGGGCGTAAGGCCCCTTGTCGATGGTCGACGCAGAAAGCAGCGACAGACGTTCCGGGCGTTCGGCCGGGTAGCCAGCGGCGTCGAAAATCGAGATGCCATCGCGGCGGATTTCGGCGATGTCGCCTTCTTCCAGGAAGATGAAGCGCTGCGTCACCGGCAACAACGCGAACACGTCGGAGGCGATAAAGTTTTCGCCCAAGCCGATGCCAATCACCAGCGGGCTGCCGGAACGGGCGACGATCAGCCGCTCCGGATCGTCCGGGCTGGCCACCGCCAGGCCGTAGGCGCCGATCAGCCGCCGCGCGGCGGCCTGCACAGCCTTGAGCAGATCGGGCTCGCTTTCCAGGAGGTGCGCGAGCAAGTGGGCGATCACTTCGGTATCGGTTTCCGAGGTGAAGCGATAGCCCTGAGCCCTCAGTTCCGCGCGCAGTTCGGCGTGGTTTTCGATGATGCCGTTATGCACCACCGCGACCTTCTCGCCACTCATGTGCGGGTGCGCGTTGCGCTCCGCCGGCATGCCATGGGTGGCCCAGCGGGTGTGGGCGATGCCCAGGTTGCCGGGAATCGGGTTAACGCGTTCCATTTCGATGAGATTGGCCACCTTGCCCACCGAACGGATGCGCCGCATGGCGCCATCGGCGCCGCACACCGCCAGACCGGCCGAGTCGTAACCACGATATTCCAGGCGCCGCAGCCCCTCCAGCAGGATGGGAACGACGTTGCGTTGCGCGATGGCGCCGACGATGCCACACATGGTGTTCTCCGCTTACTTGTTTTTCACCGGCCGCTGCCAGCCGGGAACGGTCATTTGTTTCGCGCGCGACAGGGTCAGTTGCCCGGCCGGCGCGTCCTGGGTGAGGGTGGTGCCGGCGCCCAGGGTGGCGCCATGGCCGACGCTCACTGGCGCCACCAGTTGCGTGTCGGAACCGATGAAGGCGTCGTCCTCGATCACCGTGCGGTGCTTGTTGGCGCCATCGTAATTGCAGGTGATGGTGCCGGCGCCGATGTTGACCCGGCGCCCCACCGTGGCGTCGCCCACGTAGGACAGGTGGTTGATCTTGGAATGGCAGCCGACCTGGCTGTTCTTGATCTCGACGAAGTTGCCGATGCGGGTTGCCTCCGCCAGTTCACTGCCGGGGCGCAAGCGGCTGAATGGGCCGATGCGCGCGTCGGCACCGACTTTGGCGCCGTCCAGGTGGCAGAACGGTTGCAGTTCCACGCCGGCCGCCAGACTCACATTCTTCAACACGCAGTTGGCACCGATCTTGACGCCGTCGCTTAAGCTCACCGAGCCTTCGAACACGCAATTGACGTCGATCAGCACGTCGCGCCCGCATTCCAGGCTACCACGCACGTCGATGCGCGCCGGATCGATCAGGGTGACCCCCTGGGCCATCAGCGCCTCGGCCACGTTGCGCTGATGCAGGCGCTCCAGTTCGGCGAGTTGGCTGCGGCTGTTCACGCCCAACACTTCCCATGTGGCCCCCGGATGGCAGGGAATCACCTTTTCACCCTCGGCGGCGGCCATGCCGATCACATCGGTCAGGTAATACTCACCCTGGGCGTTGTCGTTGCCCAGGCGCGCCAGCCACGCCGCCAGCTTGGCGGCGGGTAGGCAGAGGATGCCGGTGTTGACCTCGTCGATCGCCAATTCCTCGGGCGTCGCATCCTTGTGCTCGATGATGCGGATCACCTCACCACGCGCGTTGCGCACGATGCGGCCATAGCCGGCGGGGTTGGCCAGGCGCACGGTGAGCAGGGCGATGGCCCCCTCGCGCGCGATCAGGGTCATTTCCCGCAAGGTTTCCGGGCGGGTGAGCGGCACGTCGCCATAAAGAATCAGGCAGATCGCTTCCGGGTCGAGATAGGGCAGCGCCTGTTGCACGGCGTGGCCGGTGCCCAGTTGCGGCTCCTGTTTCGCCCAGGCCAGATCGAGGTGAGCAAACAGCGGCGCGATGGCTCGCGGCAAGATCTCGCCGCCGTGGCCGTAGACCACACAAATCCTCTCCGGGGCAAGCGTGTCGGCGGCGGCAAGCACATGGCTTAGCAAGGGCCGGCCAGCCAGCGGCTGCAATACCTTGGGCAGATCGGATTTCATCCGCGTGCCTTTTCCGGCGGCGAGGATGACGACATTCAGAGGGGCGCTCATGGGAGAGAGGGGATACCGGCGAAAAAACGGCGTAAGTATAAACAGCGGCCCTGCCGTTATTGAGAAAAACATCGGCGCCACGCCCGGCGGGCAGAGATGGAGCGGGCGGGTAAACTCGCCGCCCGTTGTCTTCTCGGAGCCTCTCATGATCCATAGCCTGCTTGTCCTGTTCCATGTCCTCGCCACCGTCGTCTGGGTGGGCGGGATGTTCTTCGCGCATCAGTGCCTGCGCCCGGCGGCGATCACCACCCTGGAGCCGCCGCTGCGCCTGGCGTTGTGGCGCGGCGTATTCGGGCGTTTCTTCCCCTGGGTGTGGGTGTCGGTGATCGCGTTGCTCCTGAGCGGACAGGTAATGGTCGGGCAGATGGGCGGCATGGCCGCCGTGCCGCTGTATGTGCATGTGATGGTGGGCATCGGCTACGTCATGGCCGTGATCTATGCCTACCTCTACTTCATGCCCTATGCGGCCATGAAACGCGCCGTCGTGGCGGGAAACTGGCCGGCGGCGGGCGCGGCGCTGAACCGCATCCGGGTTCTGGTGGGCACCAACCTCACCCTGGGCCTGCTCAACATCGCCGTGGTGTTCGTGTTGCGCTGATTGGTTTTGTAGTGCCGGCTTCCAGCCGGCTGGAAGCCGGCGCTACATCTCCGCTTGATTCAAGGTTCAACCCTTGAAGATGAAATACACCGCGCCCATCAGGCACAGCCCGGCCCACAGGTAGTTCCAGGACAACGGTTCCTTCATGTAGAGCACCGCGAACGGCGCGAACACCGCCAGGGTGATGACTTCCTGCATGATCTTCAGTTGCGGCAGGGTGAGCTGGGTATAGCCGATGCGGTTGGCCGGCACCTGCAACAAATACTCGAACAAGGCCACGCCCCAGCTCACCAGCGCGGCGACCCACCAGGCGCGGTCGCTCAGGTGCTTCAGGTGGGCATACCAGGCCACCGTCATGAACAGGTTGGAGAGCACCAGCAGGATCGTGGTTTGCAGGAGGGTGGTATTCATGGCGCCTGGATGATACCGGCGCGAGGCGCGGGGCACAGGGCGGATGATAAAATCGCCGGCACCTTTTCCAGCCTGCCCATCATGTCGACGCATTCGCCAATTGCCACTCTGGAACAACTAACAGAGCGCGTCCGCGAGTTCGGCCGCGAGCGCGAATGGCAGCGCTACCACACGCCGAAAAACCTCACCGCCGCCCTCATCGTCGAGGCGGCGGAACTGCTGGAACCGTTCCAGTGGCTCACCCCGGAGCAGAGCCTGAATCTGCCCGCGCCCAAGAAAGAAGCCGTGCGCCAAGAAATGGCCGACGTATTGATCTACCTGGTGAGCCTGGCCAACTGCCTGGAAATCGACCTGCTGAAAGCCGCCGAAGACAAGCTGGCGATCAACGCCGCCAAGTACCCGGTAGAGAAGGCCAGAGGGTCCTGCGCGAAATCCCACGAGTTATAAAAACCATGAGCTACTACAAACACCATTTGTTCTTCTGCCTCAACCAGCGCGAGGACGGCGCCGCGTGCTGCGCCGACCACAACGCCGAAGCCATGTTCGAACACGCCAAGAAAAAGGCCAAGAAACTCGGCCTGCACGGTCTCGGCGGCAACTGCCGAGTCAACCGCGCCGGCTGCTTTGACCGTTGCAAGGAAGGTCCGGTGTGCGTGGTCTACCCGGACGCGGTCTGGTACACCTACGTCGACGCCGACGACATCGACGAAATCATCGAATCCCACCTGCGCGACGGGAAAGTCGTGGAACGCTTGAAAATTTGAAACGCCACAAACTCCGCATCAAGGTTCCCGTCGGCTACCTCGAAACCGTCATCGAGGAACCGGACGGCGCGCCGCGCGGCCTCGCCCTGATCGCGCACCCACACCCCCTGAAAGGTGGCAGCCTCGACAACAAGGTGGCCTGGACGCTGGCGCGGGCGGCGCTGGCCTGCGGCCTGATCGCGGTGCGGCCCAACTTCCGCGGCGTCGGTGCTAGCTCCGGCAGCTTCGACCATGGCATCGGCGAAACTGAAGACCTGCTCGCCCTCGCCGCCTCCGTCGCCGGCCATTACGGCCCGTTACCCTTGACGCTGATGGGCTTCTCCTTCGGCGCCTATGTGCAGCATCGCGTGGCCCGCGAACTCCCCGCCGAGCGCCTGATTTTGGTCGGCGCTGCGGTCTCTCTGTACGAATTCGCAGCCAATGACATCCCCACGACACTCATTCACGGCACGGAAGACGAAGTGATCCCCTTCGCCGCCGCCCGTGATTACGCCCACCAGCACGCCATCCCGTTGATCGAAATCGAGGGCGCTGGCCACTTTTTTCACGGCAAGCTGCGGGAATTGCAAAACCAGGCGGAAAGTCTGTGTCGCCCCTGAAACTGACCGGCCTGAGCAAACGCTACGGCGATACCGCCGTGGTGGATGGCCTCGACCTGGAACTGCGAGCCGGCCGCTGCCATGGCCTGCTCGGCCCCAACGGCGCCGGCAAGACCACCACCCTGCGCCTCGCCCTCGGCCTGATCGGCGCCGATGCCGGCGTGGTGGAACTGCTCGGCCATGTCCTGCCGGAGCAGGCTGGCCAGGCGCGCGCACGGGTCGGTGTAGTGCCGCAGACGGACAATCTCGACCCGGATTTCACGGTGCGCGAGAACCTGCAAATCTACGGCCGCTATTTCGGCATTTCCAAGCGCGACATGGCGGAGCGCATTCCCGGCCTGCTGGATTTTGCCGGGTTGGCCGGCAAAGCCGACGTCCCCATCGCCACCCTTTCCGGCGGCATGAAACGGCGCCTCACCCTGGCCCGCGCCTTGGTCAACGACCCCGACCTGGTGATCCTCGACGAACCCACCACCGGCCTCGACCCGCAGGCCCGCCACCTGATCTGGCAGGGCCTGCGCCGCCTGATAGGGCAAGGCAAGACCCTGTTGCTCACCACCCATTTCATGGAAGAAGCGGAACGCCTGTGCGACGACATCAGCGTCATCGACCACGGCCGCGTCATCGTCCAGGGCAGCCCGCGCGATCTGATCAAGGCTCACATTGAGCCGCATGTGGTGGAGATATATGGCGACGGCCTCGCCGAATGGCAGGCCTGCGCCAGTGTCTGGTGCCGCCGCTGCGAGCAGGCCGGCGAAACCCTGTTCTGCTACACCGACGCCCCGGAACAAGTGGTCGCCGAACTGGAAACCCAGCCCGGCCTGCGCTACCTGCACCGCCCGGCCAACCTGGAAGACGTGTTTCTCAAGCTGACCGGGAGGGATTTGCGGGATTGAGGGCATTGCTTGGCACTTCCATTAGAATCCTTGAAGAAAGAAGCACTTGCGCAATCCCACCAGCTTTGTTGCTGATTACGTATGAGAGCAGCCCATGTCTGACAAGACAGTCAAACTCATTCCCAGTGATCTGCTGGACTTCGATCCGGAGAACCCTCGCTTTCCACGCGCAATCAACGAGGGGCCAATCGATAAATTGATCGAACGCATGGCTCGGGAAGAGCGGATCGTCGAGTTAATGGAGTCCATAGGCCAGCAAGGCTATTTCCCGGGCGAGCCGCTGGTCGCCGTGAAAAATGGTCAGCGTTACATCGTTGCGGAGGGAAATCGCCGCCTGGCGGCCATCAAGCTTCTCAACGGCCAACTCCCAATCCCATCCAGGCTCAAGAGCCTGCAAGAGGCCAAAGAGCAAGCCAGGCATCATCCTGCCAGCATTCCCTGCCTGGTATTTGATGACCATGCCGATGTGCTGCATTACCTGGGCTATCGCCATATCACTGGCGTCAAAGCCTGGAGGCCTTTGGCCAAGGCGCGTTATCTACATCGCCTGCGCCAGCAACCCATGTACAGCCAGCTTTCGCGGGATGAACTTCTGGTGACCCTGGCACGCGAGATCGGTAGCAAGCCTTATTACGTTGGGCAGATGCTGACTTCGCTGGCGGTTTTGGAATATGCCGAGAGCCAGGGATTTTTCGGCATCCAGCGTATCGACCCGGAACGCCTTGATTTCACGGTTCTTTCCACCGCGCTTTCTTACGAAAACATCTGGAAGTTCATCGGTTTGGAAAGCAGGAAGGATATTGACACCTCCACCCTGCTGGACAAGGAAACCGGCGAACTCTTCACTTGGCTGTACGCCCAACGCGAGGACAACAGCACTGTTGTCCCGGAAAGCAGGGAACTGGACAAACTCGCCAAGGTGGTAGCTGCCCCTGCCGCCTTGGCGGAACTGCGGGAAAGCGGCGATCTGGAAGGCGCATATCGCATGACATCCGGCTCATCCGAAGCCTTGGATGTGGCGTTGAACGACGCGCGGAATACTTTGGAGCGTGTATTCAAGTTGTTGGGCAGGCATCTGCACCCGACCGACTCCCAGGAAAACGCCGCGATTGACGTTGCAGATATGGCGCGCAGCATTCGAAATCTGATCCGGGACCGCCGCGAAGATGTCCGCTGATCTGTTTTCAGGGCTGGATCGCGCCCCCAGCCATTCCGACATCTTTCTCTGGGCCGATTACATCGAACTACGCTGTTGGCTGAATCCGGATGGCTACTTCTCGCTGGACGACGCCGAGGAGGCCCTGCAAGAAAGCGCCGACTACAACGCTGGCAACGAGGATGCGGTTGAGCCTCCCGCACCGGCAGTATGGATCGACAAGATGGCCAAGCGGTGGAGCGCCTGTGAGCTTGCCTTGCGCAGGCGCGCCAGGCATTTCGGAGCCGCATACCCATTCCAGATTGCCGATGGCTACCGTGGTATAGAGAAAGCGGAAACCCCCGATCATGTCGATGCACGCTGGTATCGTTTTCTGCTGGTGGCTTCCGCGCTTCAGTACATGCCTAGGATCAACGCCACGACTAGCGCCTTCGAGGAGGCATCGTTGGCGGTGTTCAAAAATCTGTTGCCGCAGGGGAGCGAAGTGCATGGCTTCTGGCCCGGCACCGGGCGATACCCGCCGAGGGCGCCGGATCGGATCACCCAATTGGCGGCTGACCTTCGCGGCAGGCCAATGTTTTCGAACAATGCCTTCAAGGCGGGAGACCGGGGCGATTCCGGACTCGATCTGGTGGCCTGGCATCCCCTGTGGGATCAGCGCAACCGCATACCTATAGCGCTCGCGCAATGCGGTTGTTCCGCCGAGGATTGGAAGACCAAGCCCATGTCCACGAGCCGCGACAAGCTCCTTCCTTTGCTTGGGCTATCTACCTCGGAGTGGGGGCGGTATTACTTCATGCCGCATGACATGCACGGTGGTGGCGGTCAATGGGCGGATGGTACGGATAGCGATCTGCCAGCGGTTATCGTGATGGACCGGCTACGCATTCTGCGCGCCGCACAGCATTTCGAAACTCAGCTTCCCCGGTCCGCCGAGGAACGAGTGGCGGAATTCGACGCGCAGACCTTCCGCTAATCCCACACCCCCGGCAGCGCCCTCGCCACCGCCTCGAACAACGGCGGCGGCACCGCATTACCCACCACCTTGTAACGCATCTCCAGCCTGGCGGTATCCGGAAACACCAGCCCTGGACGGAACCCCTGCAAGCGCGCGGCTTCGCGGTAGCTGAAGCGGCGCGCGGGGGCATCAAACGCAAAACGCCAGTCGTTATGTGCGTGTTTCACCAGGGGCGGACTCATCGGGTGCAGCGGCATGTGGCGTTCGTTGGCGACGATGGTTTTCGATTGCGCTTCCCAGTCCCGGCGCCGGTCGCGCGAGAGGTAGTACCAGTGGAATTCGCGTGCATAGAACTCGCCCTCGGGCCAGGCCGGCATACCGCCGATGGCATCCCGTATCGTCACATGCGGCTGTGCCCGATCGGGGCCGTGGGTGGGGGTGGGGAAGCGGTAATCCAGGCCGAGGTCGTCGCGCAGGCCGACGATGAATATGCGCCGGCGGTCCTGGGCAACCCCGTAATCCGCCGCATTGAGCACTTCCGCCGTGACCCGGTAGCCGGATTCCCGGAAAACCCGAAACTGGTCATCCAACAGGTGGCGGAAATTGGCGCGCACCATGCCGGAGACGTTTTCCACGATGAAGGCCTTGGGGCGAATGGCGCGCAGCGCGCGGGCGAATTCCAGATAAAGCGTGTTGATCTTGCGTGAGGGGTCACGCTTGCCGCCCTGGGAAAATCCTTGGCAGGGGTAGCAGCCGGCAAGCAGTTCCGCCTGGGGAAAGGCGGCGATCTTGCTGACATCGCCGACCACATAATCGGTGGTCGGCAGGTTTGCCTCATACACCTGGCGGGCGTAGTCGATGATGTCGTTGGCCATCAGCACGTCGAACCCGGTGGCCACCAGCCCCGAGTCGGACCCGCCGCAACCTGAAAAAAGAGAAACTGCTGTTGGCATGGGCACACTCCTGGGGAGGCGAGTTTATAGATTTGTAGCTCTCAGTTGCACCGCTTCGCCGATACGCGCTACGCAAGCGGGCAGATCAAGCGCGATTTCATGTTCCCAAATCCGCAACGGCATCCAGCCCAATTGCAGGAGCGCGGCGTCGACCTGCCGGTCGCGTGCCAGGTTGCGTGCCAATTTTGGCTGCCAGTAATCCAGATTCGATTTCGGCAAATGCCCATGCTGCGGGCACCCATGCCAGAAGCAGCCGTCCACGAACACCGCGACACGGGCGCCGGGAAAAACCAGGTCGGGCTTGCCCGGCAGGCGGGGTTTGAGGCGGAAACGCAGCCCCGTGCGCCACAAGGCCTTGCGCAACATCAGTTCCGGCCGTGTGCCCGTGCTTTTGATCCGGGCCATCAAGCGGCTGCGCTGGGTTTGTTTCGCGATTGCCTGATTCACTGGGCGGGTGCGTAATGAGTGTGGGTTGGAACAGACGTTCCATACAACTGTAGCGAGAAAAGCGATGCACGCCCTGTCCCTCAACTGGTTCACCCCGTGTTGGTTCCCCGTCTGGCAGCGTAACTTCCTGGTCTGGAAGAAGCTGGCGATGCCGTCGCTGTTGGGCAATCTGGCCGATCCGATGCTCTACATGCTGGGTCTGGGCTATGGCCTGGGCGGGCTGCTGCATGAGGTGGATGGCGTGCCTTACCTGAATTTCCTGGCGGCCGGCACGCTCTGTTACAGCGTGATGAACAGCGCCACTTTCGAGACGCTCTACTCCGCGTTCTCCCGCATGCATGTGCAGAAAACCTGGGACGCCATTCTCAACACGCCGTTGACGCTGCGCGATGTGCTGATCGGCGAGTGGGTCTGGGCGGCGACGAAGAGCTTGCTTTCCGGGGTGGCCATCATTCTGGTGATCTGGGCGCTGGGGTTGTATTCGGATTTCGCCATGACCCTGGCGTTGCTGCCGGTGGTGGTGCTCATCGGGCTGTGCTTCGCCGGCCTGGGCCTGGCGATCAACGCGGTTTCGCCCAACTACGATTTCTTTCTCTACTACTTCGCTTTGGCGATTACCCCGATGGTGCTGCTGGGCGGCGTGTTCTACCCGCCCACCGCACTACCGGCCTGGCTGGCGGGCATTGCCGCCTGGCTGCCGCTGACCCATGCGATCGAGCTGGCGCGGCCGCTGTTGCTGGGGCGCTGGCCGGAGGCGGTTTTGCTGCATGGGTTGGTGTTGCTGGGCTATGGGTTGGCGGGGTTCATGCTGGGGCTGCGGCTGACCCGGAAGCGGCTGCTGCGCTGACTGCATGGGTCGGCTTGGCGATCCGCCGGCGCGACAAAGGCGGTTACGGCTCCAACCCATGTTCGCGCCGGCACAGTCCACGCATTTCGCACCATGCGCAGGTGTGCGGCGCGGCGTTGGCTGGCATCGGCGTGCCAGTGGCGAGGGCGGCGAAAGTGCGGGCCAGACGTTCGCCCTCGGCGGCGGCGGCGTCGCGCAGATCGCCTTTCCAGGAAAGGGTTTCCACCTTGTCGTCGTCCAGAGTGACGAAGCCGGCCTCGGCGGCACCGGTGATCCAGGCGTAGGCGGTGAGTTGCACGTCTTCTGCGTTTTCGTCCAGCTTGTGCCGCAGGGTCTGTTTCGCTTGCGTCTTGTAATCCAGCAGGGCGTCGCCGGCAGCCATGCTGTCCAGGCGGTCGGCGCGGCCTTCCAGGCGGGTGCCTTGCTCTGGCGACCATTCGATCAGGCGCGCCAGTTTTTCTTCGGCTTGCGTGAAGCGGTAGCCGTCTGCTTCACGCTGCAATGCCCAATCCAGGTAGGCGGGAAGGTGGCGTTCCCAGCGCAATCGCCAGGCACCGGCGAGGTAGCCGCGCGCTTCCGACGGGGCGAATACGCGTTCGCCGGTGGCGAGTAGGTCGGCTTCCAGGTCGCCGCGTTCGCGGCCGGCCAGGATGGGTTGCCGGGTATGAAAATCGGCCAGCACTTGATGCACCAGGCTGCCGTAATCCGCCTTGTCCATTTCTTCCGGCACGTCGTCGAGTTCGTTGAGGCCGAGTAGATGGCGCGCGAAGAATTGGTAGGGGCAAGACACCAGGCTCTGCCAGGCGCTGACGCTGATGCGTTCCGGCAGGGCATCGGCCACCGGGCTGGCGGTGGCCGGCGTTGGGTGGGCGGCGGCGATAGCCGGCACGCCGCTTGCGGCCTGGTTCACCCACTGTGTGCCCCAGCCGGCGCGCTGGAAGACCGCCAAACGCAACAGCCAGGGGGAGAGGGGTTGCTCCTCGCCCGCTTCCGCGTTCTGCCAGATCAGCGCCACCCGTTCACAGCGCGCCAGCGCATCGGCCAGGGCGGCGCGGGTTTCTTTTTCGCGCTCCACCGCGCCCGGCAGTCCGAGTTGCATGCGGGTGGCGTCATTGAACAGGCCAGCGGGTTGAACGCCGGGCAGGTGGCCGGCATCGACGCCCAACAGGAGCAAGCCATCGAGATCGCGCAGGCGCGCGGCGTTCAGGTGGGTGAGGCGGATCGGGCTTTGCACCCGGGTGTCGGCAAAGGTGGCTTGTTCCAGGTGGAGATAAAGCCAGCGCCGCCATTCCGCGAGGGCGAAACGCCGTTCATGCCGCGCGGTATCCCGCGCCAGGCCGGCGAGCATCGCCAGCAACTGGCTGCCCACCGGGTCGGCGCGCAGGGCCGGGGTGGCGGCCAGGCGGTCGAAGGCTTGCAGCAAGCGGCGAGTCCAATCCGCCAGGGGCAGTCGGACTTCCGGAAAGAGGCCGCGCGCGTGCTCGATGCGGGTCAGGATTTGCCCGGCGGCGTCCAGCTTCTCCTGGCGCGCCAGGGCCAGGTGGCCAGCCAGCCCCTGCGGCGCGCCATGGCGGCGCCAAGCCTGTTCCAGGCTGTTGGCCGCCGCCAGGCGTATCACTTCCGCGTCGGTGAAAACAAAGGGCGACTTGATGAAATCGAGCAGGTCGCGGAACCAGGCGTCGTCCATCACCACATTCAGCCAGCGGTCCAGCACATGGCTGGCGGCGGCGGTGGAAAAAGGCCAGCCGGTCTCATCCTGGATCAGGATCTGCCGCCGTTCCAGAAGGGCGCGCAGGCGGCGGGCGGCGAGGCGGTCGAGGGCGACGATGGCGATGTCGCGGCGGCCTTCCCGCAACCACGCCAACAGAGTGCTTTCGGCGGCCCGCGCAGCCGCCTCCAGGCCGGGCGCGGCGAGGAGTTCAACCGACTCGCGCAGCGGGTTGTCGGAATGCAGGGCGGCGAAATCGGCGCCGCGCCGCGCCAGTTCCGGTTCGTCTTGTTCCCACACCGCCGCCAGCATGGCCTGGCGCTGCGGGAAACGCGGCGGCACCGGCAGGTCGATCACCGGCTGGCGCCGCCCCCAGGCTGCGAGAAAATCCCACTCCAGCCGTGACAGGCCGGCCAGGCCCAAGCTGTAGAGCGGCGTCGCGCTATGCGCCGCCAGGTGGGCCAGGCGTTCGCCGTAGTCGCGCTTGCGGCTCTTTGCGCCGCCCTGGCACAAGGCTTGCCATACCGCCTGGGTGATGCCGGCTTCCACGCTCAGATGGCGGTTCTCGGGCAAGGCCACCGCGGGCAGGCCCAGCCCCTGCTCATCCAGTTCGTTCAACAGGCCCAGTAACTCCTCCGCCGCCGGCCACAGCGCTGCGCGCGGCACCTGGCCGGTACGCGCCAGGAAGTGCTGCAACTCGGCCAGGCGCAGGCTGTCCGGCTCGGGGTTTCCCTTGGTCGGCGCGCTGGCGGCCAGTTCCGGCAGGGTCAGCAGGCGCGGCGGCAACAGCACCTTGCCCGGAAAAGCCGCGTGCAGAGCGCGGCGAAACGCCAGGCCGGCATGATGATGCGGGGTCAGGATCAGGCAGGTGGAGAAGTCGGGAAAGCGGCCGCCCTCGTGTTCGAGAAAGACCCGTGCGGCGGTGGCGAAGGAAGTGTCCATGCGGCCATTGTCCCGGCACGCCAGGTAAAAAAAAACCCCGACACGGGGTCGGGGTGATGAGAGGGGGAGGAGGCCAGTCGCGCCGATGCTGGCTCACGGCCAACACCCCCTGTCCAACTGATGGCTTAGAAGTTGACGCCGACCTTGGCCTGGATCAGGAAGTTGTCCGCACCGCTTCGGCCGGGGGCGATGTTTTCGTTCTGGGTGGCCTGCCAGCGCGCACCCAGGCCCAGGTTAAGCGCGCCGATACGGTAATCGAGATCGGCGCCAATCTGCAGCGCGGCCATGTCCGTACTGCGTCCGGCCACTTCGGCTTTGACGAAACCGATGCCAGGGCCGATTCCGACCGTCAGGTCCTGGTTCAGATTTACTGTCCAGCGCGGATTGACCTCGAAAGTCGTGAGCTTCATGCCCTGGTGGTCGAACTGCCCGAGCGAAATCTTGGTGCGGATCACACCGGTAGGGGGCTGCAACGCCAGACAGTTGAAGGCCAACTCGGCGCCGGCATAGCTGCCGCTGCTCACATGCTCCGGGTCGAGCGACCCGACCGCGGCTGAAAGCGTCATATCAGGCTTGAAGTTGGCATCGCGCACGGGCAAGACTTTCCAGCCGTCGGCGGCGAGCGTGGCGGCGGAAGCGATAACGAGACTGAACCCAAGCAAGACGGTAAGGGGGGTACGTAGCATGGTGGCTACTCCAAAGATTTGAGGGAAGTCGCAACTTACACCCTGGGTCGGCAGCGTTCAGTAACCCAGGTCACTGACTTGTCGTTTGTGGATTCGGTGGGTAGAGCCTGCTCGCGTTTCATCTCACTCGATCACTTGATCGTCACAGAGTGCGACCGGCTTTATTGTTTCCGATCAATCTTGGCTGCTCGGGTGAACAGTCAGGCACGGTGGAACCAAGCAACGGCGCGACGGATCAATGCCCCACACGAGCCATTTTGTGTGGACTGCGCGGATTCCTGCTTTGCCGCGACGAATGGCTGCCCCCACTAAGGTCTGGAGATCGCCATGCTGATCAAACACCCCCTCGACATCTTCCCATCCGAAATCACCCCGCCCGAGGTCTACCGCGGCCGCCGCGCGTTCATGCGCGCGACCGGCAGCCTGGCGCTGGCCGGCAGCCTGGGCCTGCAAGCCGGCAACGCGGCGGCGGGCGTCAAGCTCGCCGGCACCCGCCCCGGCCCCTATGGCACGCGCGAGGAAATGACGCCCTACAAGGACGTGACGACCTACAACAACTTCTATGAATTCGGCACCGACAAGGCCGACCCGGCGCGCAACGCTGGCAGCCTGAAACCGCGGCCGTGGAGCGTGCAGGTGGATGGCCTGGTGAAACGTCCCGGCCATTACGACATCGACGCCCTGCTCAAACTGGCATCGCTGGAAGACCGCATCTACCGCATGCGCTGCGTGGAAGGCTGGTCGATGGTGATTCCCTGGGTGGGCTATCCGCTCAATGAACTGATCCGGAGGGTGGAACCGCTGGGCGGCGCGAAATACCTGGAGTTCACCACCCTGAATGACCGCTCGCAGATGCCTGGGGTGCGTACCTCGGTGCTGGACTGGCCGTATACCGAAGGCCTGCGCCTGGACGAGGCGCGACATCCGCTCACCCTGCTGGCCGTGGGCCTCTATGGCGAAACCCTGGCGAACCAGAACGGCGCGCCGGTGCGCATCGTGGTGCCCTGGAAATATGGCTTCAAGAGCGCGAAATCCATCGTCCGCATCCGCTTCGTGGATAAACAGCCGGTATCGGCCTGGATGCAAGCCGCGCCGCGCGAGTATGGTTTCTATTCCAACGTCAATCCCGAGGTGGACCACCCACGCTGGAGCCAGGCGAAAGAACGCCGCATCGGCGAGTTCTTCAAGCGCAAGACGCTGCCGTTCAACGGCTACGGCGAGCAGGTGGCGCGGCTATACGCGGGCATGGATTTGCGCCGGTATTTTTAGGCCCCCCGTGTCTCCCCGCCTGTTCGCCCGCCTGAAAACCACGCTATTTCTCCTCTGCCTGGTTCCGCTGCTCAGCCTCGTTTATGGCCTGCTCGGCGACAGCCTGGGCGCCAATCCGATCGAGGCGCTCAGCCGCGGCCTGGGCGACTGGACCCTGCGTTTTCTGCTGATCACCCTATTGGTGACGCCGCTGCGCCGCTTCACGGGTCTGAACTGGCTGCCACGGCTGCGCCGCATGTTGGGCCTGTACACGTTTTTCTATGCTCTGCTGCACTTCATGAGTTATGTCTGGCTGGACCAGTTCTTCGACTGGGCCGCGATCGGGAAGGACATCGTCAAACGCCCCTTCATCACCGTGGGGTTTGCCTCCTTCCTGTTGCTGATACCGCTGGCGGCGACCTCGACCAACGCCATGATCAAGCGCCTCGGTGGACAGCGCTGGCGGGCGCTGCACCGCGCCATCTACCTCATCGCCGGGCTTGCCGTGCTGCACTACTGGTGGATGGTAAAAAAGGACATCACCCAGCCGGCGATCTATGCCGCCGTGTTGGCGCTGCTGCTGGGGCTGAGGGTGTACTGGGCGGTGCGGCGCGGAGGTCGGTAGGGTGGGGTTACCGAACGGTATAAGCAGCGACTTGGCAGCCGTTTTTTGGCTGCTTAGTCGTTCGCTTAGGAGCTTCATCAGGGGCTTCATCAGAGGGACGAACCGCATCCTTTGAAGGTATGCCGCTCTTGAGCAGGCGTTCCGCGATGTCCGGCGCCTGGCTGGCCTGTGCCTTGCGCGCCAGCTTGTCGGCGCCCAGGGGATCGCCATCGAGATGCGCGCGCATGGCGTCCAGCAAGGCACGGTCGGCCGCGGCGCGGCGCCGACTGGCGCGCCAGTCGCGCACGTCGGTGGGCAGGCGCAGCGCGGCCTGGCCCAGGCGCAGCGTGACATAGGCCAGCGCAATGAGGCCAGCGAGCAGCGCCAGGGCGAGCATGAACGACAACTCCATGCGCCAGGGTGGATAGACCACGATGACATAGCCTTGATCGAGACGCGCCGCCAGCGGCAGGGCTACGGCCAGCGCAAACAGGGCGAGCAGCCAGAAGGCGGCGCGCATTAGCGGCTCCTCCCGCGTGCCGCGCGCACGCTTTTCAGGCTGGCGTCGATTTCCGCGTCCTTGAGCAACACCGGAACTTTACGCATCTCGTCCAGGCTGGCGAGCATGGCGCGGGTGGCTTCGTCGCGGGCATTGAAGTAGCTCCGAGCCCACTCACGCGCCTCGGCAAGGTCGTTGTGGAAAGTGCTCTCGTCGCGTTGCAGCAGGCTCATGCGCGCGGAAAGCAGGCGCAACTTGAGGTTCTCGCGCAGGAAATACCGCTGCGAAGGCGGCAGCAAGGGCAGCTCGGGATGGTCCAGGCGACGGATGCGCACCAGGCTCTTGAATTCCCGCCAAGCTTCGGCGGAAAAGCGTGCCAGGGTATCGACCGCGCCGCTTTGAGCGGCAGGCGCCTTGCGCGGCTCCGGTTCAGCCTCGGATTCCAGCTTGAGCCGGTCCACGCTCTGAATGAGTACTTCGAGGCGGGCATTGAGGCTGACGATGTCCGCCGCCGGCAACAGCTTGAGTCGCTCCATGTCGCGCGCGATGGCGTCGCGCAGACCGTTGAATTGCGGTTTGTCGAGTTGCGCCAGGCGGGTCGCCGCCGCATCGAGGCCGATCAGGGCCGCCTTCACATTGCCGGCCAGTTGCAACTGTTGCTGGGCCAGCAACAGGGTCTGTTCGATGTCCGCCACAACCCGCTCATCCTGGCTGCGCGCGAGATCCTGATACATGGCGTTGAGGGCAAGTTGCTGGTTCTGCGTCTCCCGCGCACCCGCTTCCAGGGTCGCCAGCCGGCCCTGCAAGTCGGCCAGCGCGGCGTTGGCAGCGCGGGCGGCGGCGCGCGCTTCCTGGCTGGCGGCATCGAAGGCGCCGATGCGGCGGGCCAGTTGCACTTCCATCGTCTGCATCCGGTCGTAGGCCTGCCAGGCCAGTCCCAGGGTGAGCACGATGGCGATGACGCCCAGGGCGGGGGCGAGCCAGGGGGCGCGGGAGGTCATGGAGAATTCAGCCATGCGCGAAGTATTCCACAAGCCCCCGCAGCAGGCCCGCTTCCCCCGGCGCGGTGGCGATGGCGGTAGCGACACCCAGGCCCCGCGCGTGTTCGGCGATGCGCGGGTGTGGCGCGAACAAGGGAGTGGTGCGGATCAGGTCGGCGTTGTCCTCGCCTTTGAGTAGGGTAAACAGGTTGTCCAGCCCCTGCGAACTGAGCACGGTGACGGCCTGGATGCCACCCCGCCGCCAGGAGTCACATACGGGGGCGGGGTCGGACTCGGGCAGGCCACGCCGGTAGCACTCGGCGTAATCCACCTGGGCGCCGCGCGCGCTGAGGGTTTCCGCCAGCAGTTCACGGCCACCCTCGCCGCGGAAGATCAGCACGCGCCGCCCATGCAAATCGGCGAGCTCCGGCAGGGCAAGCAGGTGTTCGCTGTCGGCGCCGTCCTCCGGCGCCAGGACATTTTCACAGCCGGCGGCGCGCAGTGCCGCGGCGCTGCCCTGCCCGACCCCGGCGACCGACAGGCCCGTCGGCCAGGGACCCGCCACGGCGAGACCGCGTTCCACCGCGGTGGGACTGACGAAAATAGCGAGATGGTAAGTTGCCAAGGTAGCAAGCCGTTGCCGCAGGGTGTGGGTATCGAGCGGCGGCAGGATCGCCAGGGTGGGAAACAGGACCGGCTCGGCGCCGAGTGCGCGCAGGCCCGCCGTGAGACTAGCCGCCTGCCCGACCGGACGGGTGTTCAGCACGCCCATGCCGGCCAGCGGCAGGTTCATTGCAGGCGATGGATGAGTTCCGCCAGGAGCGTGTCGGCGCCCTGGGCAATCAGTTCCCGCGCGGCGGCGTGGCCGATGGCCTCGGGGTCGGCCGGGTCGCCTTGCACCTCGCTTTTGAAGAAGCGGATGCCTTCCAGATCGGCCACAAAGGCGCGCAGGTGAATGCGGCCCTCGCGCATTTCGGCAAAACCGCCGATGGGCGCCTGACAGCCGCCTTGCAACATGCGGCTCATGGCCCGTTCGGCACGCACGCAGGCGGCGGTTTCGGCATCATTGAGCGGCGCCAGCAGGGCCGCCAGATCGGGGCGGCCGCCGCGAATCTCGATGCCCAGCGCACCCTGGCCCACGGCCGGCAGGCTTTCTTCCGGCGACAGGATGGCGCGGATATGGGCGTCCAGGCCGAGGCGTTTGAGCCCGGCGGCGGCCAGCAGGATGGCGTCGTACTGGCCTTCTTCCAGCTTGCGCAGGCGGGTATTCACATTGCCGCGCAGGGTGTCGATATCCAGGGTCGGGTATACGGCGCGCAACTGCACCTGGCGGCGCAGGCTGGAGGTGCCAACGCGGGCGCCGACTGGCAGGTCACTCAAGCTGGCGTATTTCCTGGAGACGAAGGCATCGCGCGGGTCTTCGCGCTTGGAGATGGCGGCCAGCTCGAACCCGGCCGGCAGGTCCATTGGCACATCTTTGATCGAGTGCACGGCGAGATCGGCGCGGCCTTCCGCCATCGCCGTTTCCAGTTCCTTCACGAACAGGCCTTTGCCGCCGATGCGGGAGAGCGGGGAATCGAGAATCTGGTCGCCCTGGGTGGTCATGCCGAGCAACTCGACTTCCAGTCCGGGATGCAATTCCATGAGACGGGCCTTGACATGTTTAGCCTGCCAGAGTGCCAGTTGGCTTTCGCGGGTAGCGATGACTATTTTTTTCGGCATGATTGGACTATTGAGGGTGAAAGGAGCATCGCTAGAATGCCCCGAGGTGTTGAGGAAAACGACGATGAAACAAACGGTTAGGCAATTAGTCGCGTGGTTCGCGATCTTAACATGCGGCGTCACGCTGGCTCGCGCGGAAGTTCCCTGGGCGCGCGACCTGAAACAGGACGCCGCCGCCGCGCGCGCGGTTCACGGCGTGGTGCTGCTGATTTTCGTGGGCACGGAATGCTCCTACTGCGAAACCGCGCTCAACGACTTCCTGATTCCCATGAGCGGCAATGCCAATTACCTTGCCAAAGTGGTGATGCGCCGGGTGGACAGCAGCGGTTTCCGCGATCTCAAGGATTTCCGGGGCCGCAAGATGAGCCATCGCCAATTTTCCGGTGACCAGGGTGTCCGTTTAACGCCGACGGTGAGGGTGTTCGACAGCACGGGCCGCGAAGTCGCCAAGCCCGTGATCGGCATAACCACGCCGGATTACTACGGCTACTACCTGGATGAAGCCATCGACCAGGGTGTGGCCAAGGTCCGCGCCAGGCTGGACAGCCTGCTCCCCGGAGGTTCCTGAATCCACCCTGACAGGCTGCTAGCCCGGATATTGCATGAATACTCGCGCGCCCTCGCTGGTCCCTTGTCCGCACTGGAAAGTCTTGCTCAGTCGGGCGTATGAATAACTACGCCGCTCCTTCGCAAAATTCCCATTGCAAACAATGGCCTGCGCGATTATGGGCGCAGCCCGGTATCCTTTAGGGCATCACGCGAATTCATGCAATATCCGGGCTAGTGCGTCACGCGTGCCTGGCCAGCAGATTCGAGGATGCGCACGCGGTCGCCACTGGTGAATTTTTCGCCTGTGTCTTCCTGGACTATCGCGATAGTGCGGCCAGAATCCAGCCTGACGGTGACTTCCTGGCCGGTCTTGCGGGTCATGCCTTCTTCCGCCGCCGCCCCGGCGAGGCCACCGACCACCGCGCCTAGCACGGCGCCCACGGCGGAACCTTTGCCGTGGCCCGCCGTGCTGCCGGCGATGCCGCCCACCACGCCGCCGGCGGCGGTGCCGACACCGGATGCCGTGCCCTCCAGCTTCACGTTGCGCACATTTTCCACCACGCCCATTTTCACTTCATACATGCGCCGCGCTTCCGCGCGCTGGTAGTCATCGCTACCCTTGCCGCTGGCGCAGCCGGCCAGGGCGACGGGAATGAGAAGCAGCCAGCCTGTTTTCATGTCGATCTCCATCACAGTGAGTAACCGTATTCAGATTTGAAGCCTTCAGCGATCTCGTCCCAGGTGAAGCGATGGTTCTGGCCACCGCGGCTGGCGATCTTGATCGCGCCGAGTAGCCCGGCCAGGCGGCCGCAGGTGGGCCAGTCCATGCCCTTGCGCATCCCCATCATCAGACCAGCCCGGTAGGCATCGCCGCAGCCGGTTGGATCAACCACCTCGCTCGCCTTGGCGGCGGCGATGTCATGTACCTGGCCATCCGCATAGACCCGCGAACCGTCGCCACCCAGCGTCACCACCAGCGCGCGCACCTGGCACGCCAATTTCTCCAGCGACTGACCCGTGCGCTCCTGCAAAAGTTTCGCCTCGTAGTCATTGCAGGTGAGGTACTCGGCCTGGCGGATGAAGCCCAGCAACTCTTCGCCATTGAACATTGGCAGGCCCTGGCCGGGGTCGAAAACGAAGGGAATGCCGGCGTCGGCGAACTGGCGCGCGTGATCAATCATGCCCTGGCGACCATCCGGCGAGACGATGCCGAGTTTGATCCCCTCGGCACAGTCCACCTTGTTCTGCTGCGCGAAGTTCATCGCGCCGGGGTGGAAGGCGGTGATCTGGTTGTCGTCCAGGTCGGTGGTGATAAAGGCCTGCGCGGTGAAGGTGTTGGCGACGCGATGGATGTGGCTGGCGTCGAGATCGAGTTGCTTCAGACGCTCGGCATAGGGCGCGAAGTCATCGCCCACGGTTGCCATGATCAACGGCTCGCCACCCAACAGCTTCATGTTGTAGGCGATGTTCCCGGCGCAACCGCCGAACTCGCGGCGCATGTCTGGCACCAGGAAAGCCACGTTCAGGATGTGAATCTGCTCGGGCAGGATGTGGTTCTTGAATTGGTCGTGGAACACCATGATGGTGTCGAAGGCCATTGAGCCGCAGATCAGAGTACGCATGGAGGTTTATCGCAAGAAAAGTGTACGGTTCTGGCTATGCCGGCCAACTGGATCAGGACTAACCCCGTCGATCATCCGCGGCCTGGCAACCCATTCATGCTCGCCAGGCCTTCGCTTAACCAGCCATGATGGCCGGCTCATCGGGCATGGGCCGGATCGCCTTTTCATGGGCGTGCGGCGCTTCCGACCAGAGCCATTAATTCTTGTCATCCAGAAGTTGGGCGGCCTCGGCGAGCTGCTGCTCGTCCACGGGGACATCCTTGAAGGCGCGGCGTTTCTTCAGCGTGACGTACCAGATTGCGCCACCCAACCCCAGAAACAGCAGGGGCCCCAGCCAGAGCAGATAGGTAATTGGCTTGAATGGTGGCCGATACAGGACGAAGTCGCCATAGCGAGTGGTGAGATATTCGATAACCTCTTTGTCATTCTTGCCCGCCTTCATCTGGGCGCGGATTTCCTTTCTGAGGTCTTCCGCCAGTTCCGCGTGCGAGCCTGCCAAGGATTCGTTCTGGCACACCAGGCAACGCAGATCGGTGGCGAGGATGACCATGCGTTGCTCGATCACCGGATCTTCGCCGACAGGGGTGGCTTCGTCGGCCCAGAGCGGGGCGGCCAGCGTGAGCATGAGGGTGAACAGCAGCGATTTCATGCGCCCAACTCCTGCAATTTCGGCTCGATTTTTTCTTTCCAGACTTCTTCGCTGATCGCGCCAATGTGCTTCATGCGGATGATGCCGGCCTTGTCGATGACGTAGGTTTCCGGCGTCCCGGTGACGCCGTAGTCGATACCGACCTTGCCGCTGAGGTCGTCCGGCACAGCCAGAAACGGGTCGCCGGTTTGCGCCAGCAGTTGTTCCGCTTCGCGGCCCTTGTCCTTCCAGTTGAGGCCGACGATGGGTACCGATTGGCTCCTGGCCAGGGCCATGAGCACGGGATGTTCCTCCCGACAGGAGACACACCAGGGCGCCCAGACATTGAGTAGCCAGACCTTGCCCTTCATGTCGGCGGGGCTGAAGCTGGCGTTGGCATTGCCCACCAGCGGCAGGGTGAAAGCCGGCGCCGGCTTGCCGATGAAGGGCGAGGGCACTTCGCGCGGATTCAGAAACAACCCCTTGGCGAAGAAGCCGACGAGGACGGCGAAGAGGATCAGGGGTAACCAGCGTTTCACGATTCAGCACTCCACTGCCCGCCATTCCCACTCATGCGGGAATCCAGGGCGACGACCTGATTGCAATTTGATAAAGGATGCGGCTTCCCGCTTGCGCGGGAATGCCGGGTCAATGTCGCCAGCGCCGCCATCCTCAAACCCCCTGGGTTGCCACACCAGCCGGGGCCGGGGCCGGGGCCTTGACCCCGATGCGATAGCGCCGATCCGACGCCGCCAGTAAGCCCCCCACCGCCAGCATGAGCCCGCCGATCCAGAGCCAGTTGATAAAAGGCTTGTAGAAGATGCGGACCACCCAGATCTCGGCCTTGTCGTCCAGGGGTTCGCCCAGGGCGACATAAACGTCACGGAACAGGTTGGGATCGATAGCGGCCTCGGTCATGGGCATGCCAGAAGCGTTGTAGATACGCTTTTCCGGGTTCAGCACAAACAATTTCTTGCCCTCCTTGCTCACCTCCACCGTCCCCTCGGCGGCACGGTAATTGGGTCCTTGGCGTTCCTTGATGCCCTGGAAGGTGAAGGTGTAGCCGGCCAACTGCGTGTGATCGCCCACGTTCATGCGCACATCGCGTTCAGTCTGGTAATTGGCCACCACGGTGATGCCGGCCACGCCCAAGGCGATGCCAAAGTGGGCCAGTTGCATGCCCCAGAAACCACGCGGCAGGTTGCTAAGACGGCTCAGCAGACCGCCCTGCGTGTACTTCAGGCGCTCGCGGAAGCCAATCAGCACCGTGAGCGCGATCCAGATTGACAGGGCAATGCCGATCGTCGCCCAGGGATTGAAGCCGTTCAGCGTCAGTGGCAGCAAGATGCCGGTGGCCACGGAGATCGCCAAAGCCCATTTCAGCCGCGCCACCATGTCGGGCAGGCTGCTGCCGTTCCAGCGCGCCAGCGGGCCAACCCCCATAAGGAAGAGCGCGGGCGCCATCAGCGGCACAAACACCGCGTTGAAGTAGGGCGGGCCGACGGAAATCTTGCCCATGCCGAGAGCATCCATCAGCAGCGGGTAGAGTGTGCCAAGCAGCACCGAGCCCATCGCCGCCAACAGAACGACATTGTTGGCGAGCAACAGGGCTTCGCGCGAGAACCAGGTGAAGCGGCCGCCGGTCAGCATTTTGGGAGCGCGCCAGGCGAACAGGGCCAGGGAGCCGCCGATCACCACGGCCAGGAAGCCGAGGATGAAGGCGCCACGTGCCGGGTCGGTGGCGAAGGCGTGGACCGAGGAAAGGACGCCAGAGCGGACCAGAAAAGTACCGAGCAGCGACAGCGAGAAAGCCGTGATGGCAAGCAGTACGGTCCAGGCTTTGAAGGCGCCGCGTTTTTCCGTCACCGCCAAAGAATGGATCAGGGCGGTGCCGGCCAGCCAGGGCATGAAGGAGGCATTTTCCGTGGGATCCCAGAACCACCAACCACCCCAGCCCAGCTCGTTGTAAGCCCACCAACTGCCCATCACGATCCCCACCGAGAGAAGGGACCAGGCCACCGTGGTCCAGGGTCGCGACCAGCGCGCCCAGGCCGCATCCAGGCGGCCGGACAGCAGTGCGGCCAACGCGAAGGCGAAGGCGACCGAGAAACCGACGTAGCCCATGTACAGCATGGGCGGATGGAACACCATGCCGGGGTCTTGCAGCAGAGGGTTCAGGTCGCGCCCTTCCGCGGCGGCCGGCAGCAGGCGCAGGAAGGGGTTGGAGGTGGTCAGCAGGAAGGACAGGAAGCCGGCGGAAACCAGCCCCATGATGCCAATCACCCGCGCCACCATGTCGTCCGGCAAATGCCGTGAGAACACCGACACCGCCGTGGTCCAGAACCCCAGGATCAAGGCCCACAGCAGCATGGAGCCTTCATGCGAACCCCAGGTGGCGGCGAAGCAGTAAATCTTCGGCAATTGCGAGAAGGAGTTTTGCGCCACGTTCACCACCGAGAAGTCATTGGTGATGAAGGAATAGGCGAGACAGGCGAAGGCAATGCCGACGAACACGAACTGCCCTTGCGCCGCCGGCCGCGCCACGGCCATGAGCGTGAGGTTGCCGCGCTGCGCGCCAATGATTGGCAGGATAGCCTGGGTAAGCGCCAACAGCAGCGCGACGATGAGGGCGAAATTGCCGATTTCGGGAATCATGGAGGTCTCCTCTAAAGTCCTGGGCGCGAGCCGGCGGCGCACACCCGGACCGATTTACTGTTGCAGGGTCTTCTGCGCCTTCTGCGCCTGTTCGATGGCGCTGGCGGCCTCGGGCGGCATGTAGTTCTCGTCGTGCTTGGCCAGCACCTGGGTAGCGGTAAACAGGCCATCGCTGCCGAGTTTGCCTTCCGCCACCACGCCTTTGCCTTCCTTGAACAGGTCGGGAAGGATGCCCTTGTAGACCACATTCATGGACTTGGCGGTGTCGGTGACGACGAAATGCGAGGTAAGGCCGTCGGCTTCGCGTTTCAGGCTGCCTTTTTCCACCAGGCCGCCGATACGAAAAGCGCGGCCGGTGGGCGCCTCGCCCTTATCCACCTGGGTGGGTGTGAAAAAGAACACCAGATTGCTTTGGAAGGCATTGAGGATGAGCGCGGCGGCGATGCCGATGCCAGCGAGCGCCAGGACGATGACCAAAAGTTTTTTATGGCGTGACTTCATTGTTCTTCCCACTGCTGCATGCGCTTCAGGCTGCGGCGCGTCTCAGCGCTGGCGCGTTTCAATAAAATGACCTCGATCAACACACCGGCGACAGTCACGCCATAAGAACCCCAGATATAGAGGCCGTAGCCACCCATGTTCCAGAAGTCGGACCAGCTTGCCCACTCCATCTCAGTTCTCCTTTTCCAGAATCGCCTTGACCCACTCGGTTTGCCGTTCCCGCTCCAGGATGACCCGTCGCACCCGTACCAAGGCCACGGCGATGGTGTAAAACCAGGCGGCGATGGCCAGCACCAGCATGCCGAGAAGCATGATCTTGGCCATGCTGGGCGCTTTCATCAGATTGATGGTGGAGCCCTGGTGCAAGGTGTTCCACCACTTCACCGAGAAGTAGATGATCGGTACGTTGATGGCGCCAATCAGCGTCAACAGTGACCCGGCGCGATCACCGCGTCGGATGTCGTCGATCGCGGCCCACAGGGCGATGATGCCGATGTACAGAAACAGCAGGATCAACTCCGAAGTCAGGCGCGCATCCCACACCCACCAGGCGCCCCACATCGGCTTGCCCCACAAGGCGCCGGTCCACAGGGCGACGAAGGTGAACATCGCCCCGGTCGGCGCCAGCGCGCGCGCCATCATGAATGACAGGCGGGTGTTGAAAGCCAGGCCGATCGCGCCCCAGAAGGCCATCACCATATAGATGAACATCGACATCCAGGCCGCTGGCACATGGATAAAAATGATCCGGTAAGCCTCACCCTGCTGAAAATCGGTGGGCGCCATGAAGAAGCTGATGTAAAGGCCCCAGACGGTGAGGATGCCCGCGCCCCAGGCGAACCAGGGGATGAGCTTGCCGGCTAGGCGATAGAAATTGGCGGGGGAGGCGTAGGTATAGAGATTCATTCGGCGATTATTCAAGAGAGACACGTAAGGCCGCGGAGGCGATCCAGGGCGCGATCATAAGGGAGAGCACAAAAAAAGCGCCCAACAATGACAAGTGGGCTTCGGCTCCAGTTCCCGCCATCACGCCATCGACCGCGCCGGCACCAAAAATTAGTGCCGGCACATAAAGTGGCAAGATCAGCAGGGTCAACAACACCCCACCGCCACGCAGACCCAGGGTGAGCGCGGCGCCAACCCCACCGAGCAGGGAGAGGATGGGCGTGCCCAGGAGCAGCGATAGTTCCAGCACCCAGATCGCTTCCCAGGAAAGGTTGAACTGAATCCCCAGTACCGGCGCGACCAGCAATAGCGGGATGCCGTAGATCAGCCAGTGCGCGAGCGACTTGCCCAACACCAGAAGCACGGTGGGTTCGGGCGACAGCACCATGTGTTCCAGGCTGCCATCGCGATGGTCGTCGGCGAACAGGCGTGACAGCGACAGTAGAGAAGCCAGGGTGGCCGCCACCCACAGCACACCAGGGCCGATGCGCGCCAACATGGCCGGTTCCGGACCGACACCGAGCGGGAACAGGCTGGCGACCATGACAAAGAAGAACTGCGCAATCAGCCAGTCGCCGCGACGGCGGGTCGCCAGGGTAAGGTCGCGGCGGAGGACGGCGAGGACAAAACGGTGCATTAGTTGACCGCCAACTCGGGAATAGCCACGTTGCCGACCAACAGGCGCTGCACGTTCACCCCTTCCAGATTCAGTGCCTGGTGGGTGGTGGCCACGACCATGCCGCCAGCGGTCAGGTGGTCACGGATCAGCCCTTCCATGAGGGTCACGGCATGGACGTCGAGGCCAGTCAAGGGCTCGTCCAATATCCACAGGACAGCGCCGGCCAGGAGCAGGGATGCCAGCGCCACACGGCGACGCTGGCCAAAAGACAGGACGCGGCAGGGCAGATCCAGGCAGCGGGAGAGGCCCAGGCGCTCCAGTGTCGCGACCGCGCGGGGGGCATCGAATGTGCGGCCTTGCAAACCCTCGGCAAAACGCAGGTTTTCCACCGGATTGAGGTCATCCTTCACGCCGTTGGCGTGGCCCAGGTAAACCATTGCGGCGTGGAAAGTTTCACGCTGGCGACCGATCAGCGCGCCACACCAGCGCACTTCGCCGGCCTCCGGGCGGGCGAGTCCGGTAAGCAGGCGCAGCAGGCTGGTCTTGCCCTGGCCGTTGCCGCCCTGTACCAGCAGTAGTTCACCCGTTTTCAGGCTGAAGTTCATGCCTTTGAACAAAAGCCGGTCGCCACGGGCGCAGGCCAGGTCATGAACGGAGAGGAGGAAGTCGGACATGGAATAGTGGGAATTGAAGTTGGGCGAGGATAGCAGGGAAGACGTCTCCGCAAAATCGGACTTTTCGATAAAAAAAGGCGGCTTGAGCCGCCTTTCTCGGGTTGTCCATGGTCAAGCGGGCCCTCGGTGATTGCGACTGGCCAGCCGATTGCCCTGCACCAGCCATTGCCGAATGCGCTGGGCATCGCCGATGCGGCTCCACTTACCCAAAGAATCAAGCAACACGATGATGACTTTCTGATCGGCGATTTGCGTCTGCATCACCAGACAATGGCCGGCTTCGTTGATGTAACCGGTTTTCGAGACGCCAATCTCCCAATCCTGGTTGCGGGTCAGGCTGTTGGTGTTGTTGAACGCCATATGGCTTTGCACGACGCGCGCAATCTTGTGCGTCCTGCCGTGTTCACGGACCCGCACCACCCTGGTCCGTGGCAACGAGACATCGTAGCTGCCGGTGCTGGTGATCTGGCGAATCAGCGGATAACGGTAGGCCGCGTCTACCATCTTCACCAGATCGGAGGCGGTGGAACGATTGCTGCTGTTGAGGCCGGTGCCATCGACAAAGTGGCTGTCATTCATGCCGATTTCACGCGCCTTGCGGTTCATGGCGGCGACGAACGCCTCGCGCCCACCCGGATAGGCGCGGGAGAGCGCGGCGGCGGCACGGTTTTCCGAGGCGATCAGGGCGAGATGCAGCAATTCCTCACGGGTCAGCCGGGTGCCCAGCGCCAGGCGCGAGCCAGTGCCCTTGAGCCGGTCGACCTCCTCATTGCCGATGACGAGTTCCTCGTTGAGGTCAAGCTCGACATCCAGCGCCACCATCGCGGTCATCAGCTTGGTGATGGACGCAATGGAAGTGGGCACGTCGACATTCTTGGCGTAAAGCGCTTCCCCGGTTTTCTGGTCGACCACCAAGGCGGCGGCGGAGCGCAGATTGAGATCATCATCGTGCCTGGATTTGTCGTAGGACACGGCACGCAGCGGCGTCATGACCGGCTTGGCGACGACCTTGCCGCGCCTACCGGCGCGGGCGTACTTCTTGCCCTTGGCTTTCGACTTGTGCGCGTGTTTCAACTTCTTGGCTTTGGCTTTGGCTTTGGCCTTGGTTTTGTAGACTTTTGCCTTGCCTTGCTGCGCGGCCTCCACCTCCGGCACCGCCACCATGGGCGAGGCCAGGAAGGCCAGCATCGAGAAAAGCAGCAGCGTTTTCTTCATTTTCACTCCTCAACCCACACCGTAAGTACAACCGCAATGTAGCAAATATCGACGCTTGTACTGAAATCTTTAGATTTCACTTTAACTGCGCAATCAATTATTTCAATGCGATTGTACTGGACTACAGGAATCGTCATTTTTTGCCGCCAAGCAAGCCTTCCAGGGATTTCATCAGATCACCCGGCAAAATCACGGTACGGCTCCCTTCGGCGCTGGCCAGGGATTTCAACGCGCTCACATATTTTTCGCCAAGCAGATACAGCGCCGGCAACTCCCGGTCGGGCAGGGCCAGGGCCACCAACTTGATCGCCTCGGCGCTGGCGGTGGCCAGGCGCACCTGCACTTCGGCATCGCGCTTGGCGGATTCCAGGCGGGCTTCGGCTTCCAGGATGGCCGCCTGTTTGTCGCCTTCGGCACGGGTCACCGTGGCTTTCCGCTCACGTCCCGCCGCGGCCTGCATTTCCATGGATTTCTGCATGGTGGGCGAAGGCTTGATGTCCTGAATCTCCACCGACTTCAAAGTCAGGCCCCAATCCGCCACATCGTCGGCGATGGAGGCCTTCAGGCGCGCCTTGATCTGGTCGCGGCTGGATAACGCCTGATCCAGGTCCATGTCACCGATGATGGCGCGCAAGGACGTCTGCACCAGGTTCATCACCGCCATCTGGAAATTGGTGACGCCATATACCGCGCTCTGCGTATCGGTGACCTTCACGAAGGCGATGGCATTGGTGATCAGCACCGCGTTGTCGCGGGTAATCACTTCCTGCTGCGGGATGTCCATGATCAGATCCTTGGTCGTCACCTTGTAGGCCAGGTTGTCGATGTAGGGCACCAGGATATGCAGGCCGGGCAGCAAGGTTTTCAGGTACTTGCCAAGCCGCTCGACTACCCATTCCTCCCCCTGCGGAACGATGCGCACGCCTTTCCAGAGCGTGATGAACAGGAAAAGAATCAATACGATGGAAACGATTTCGCCGCCCATGTGAATCTCCTAGATTTGCTCGACTTTCAGGGTTTGTCCCAATACATCCACCACTCGCGCCCGGGTGCCTGCGGCAATGGATTGGTCCGCCACCACCGGCCAACGGTCGGAGCCCAATACCGGGCGCTGAAACAATATTTCGCCCTGGCTCAGTTCATCGACCGGGCGCGTCACCAGGCCGACCATGCCAAGGGCGCCGCCCGAGGCCTGGCCGGCGCTGGTGCGGTCCGGGTTGCGGAAGAACTTCATCCAGATACCCACCATCAAGGCCGAGGACAAGCTCCAGACCACCCACTGGCCGGTGAATCCCAGCGGCAGTAGCGCCGCAACCAAACCGGTCAGCAAGGCGCCCAGGCCGAACCAGATCAGATAAAACGCGGGTGCCAGCATTTCCAGGGCGATCAGCCCCAGCCCCAATATCACCCAATGCCACCAAAGCCATTCCATCGTGGACTCCCGTGAGCAACTAGCCGCTATTGTGCCCGAGACCAGGCGACCATAAGCGCCAACAGCGCTTGATTCAGGTCAAGTTAATATCGTGCTATGCCAATGCCAACAGGCGATTCAAGCCGGGCGGGTGGATGGATGGCTATCCTCCGCACACTCGTCATTTCAAGGAGGCTCCATGGCTTATCCAACCCAGAAATTGCTTGTCGCCCTGGCTTTGCTGGGTGGCGGACTGTCGGTGGCAAGCGCCGCGCAAGCGGAAAGCCTCGCCGCCACGGCGGTAGCTCTCTGCGCCGGCTGCCATGGCGCCGATGGCAACAGTGTGGCAACAGCCTTCCCGAAACTCGCTGGCCAGCAGAAAAAATACCTGTTGCGGGAACTGATGGACTTCAAGAGCGGCAAGCGGGCCAGCGAAATCATGGCGCCTGTCATGGCCACCCTGTCCGAAAACGACCTGACGGAACTCGCCGTTTACTACGCCAGGCAAAAGCCGGCGCCCGGCGTGGTGGGCGATCCCGCCTTGCTGGCGCTGGGTAAAGACCTGTACCTGAAAGGCAACAGCAAGACCGATGTCCCTTCCTGCGAGAGTTGCCATGATGAAACCGGCAACGGGGATGGCAAATTCCCGCGTGTGGCTGGCCAGCACGTCGACTACACGCTCGACCAGTTCCGCCTCTATGCCGCCGGCAAACGCACCAATGGCGCCCGCGTGATGCAGGCGGTAGCCGAGCGGATGAGCGAGCAGGAAGCCCGCGCCGTCGCTGAATACATGGCCAGCATGCCCTGAGACCGAGGAACCACCATGAAACTGAAACCCACCCTGATCGCAGTCGTCCTGAGCGCGCTTGCCGCGCACCCCGCCAGCGCGGAATTCCAACGCCAGCCGCGCGTCTCTGGCATTGAAACCTACGGCTACAAATGGAATCCATCGGACCAAGACATGAACAAGGCGTTGGCTTACAAGGCCAACGCCAAGAAAGGCCGGGCCACCTACAAAATCTGCAAGGGCTGCCACCAAGCCGACGGTTCCGGCCTGGCCGATGCCAGCTACCCGCAACTGGCCGGCCAGCACGCCAGCGTGATCATCAAGCAGATGATGGACATCCGCGCCGGCCGCCGCGATAACCCACGCATGTATCCCTTCTCCGGCGAATGGATCGTCAGCGCCGAGGAAATCGCCGACATCGCCGCCTACCTCAACCAGTTGCCACCCCCCGCCGGCAACGGCAAGGGTGACGGCGCCAACCTGGCGCTGGGCAAGCACCTTTACGACCAGGACTGCGCCAGTTGCCACGGCAAGAACGGCGAGGGCGATGCCAAGAAGTTCTACCCGATGGTTGCCCATCAGCATTTCGCCTATCTCAAGCGTGAAACCCGCGAAAGCCGCGACCAGGGCCGGCGCAATACCAACCCGGACATGGTCAAGGTGTTGAAGAACTACAGCGATGCCGACGTCGCAGCGGTCAGCGACTACCTGTCGCGCCTGACGCTGCCGAAGAAGTAAGCAACGCTGCCCAGCAGAAACGCAGGGGGTAGCAAATCGGCGGCACCGCCGCGGATCAATGCCCGGAAAGCGGAATCTTGCCGATCTTCATGCGCCACTCGCGCGGGCCGCTTTCATGCACCGACTCACCGCGACTATCCACCGCCACGGTCACCGGCATGTCCTCGACGATGAACTCGTGGACCGCTTCCATGCCCAGTTCCGGAAAGGCCAGCACCCGCGCCGACTTGATCGCCTTTGACACCAGATAAGCCGCGCCGCCCACGGCGATGCAGTAGACGCCAGCGTGGGCCTTGATCGAAGCGATCGCTTCCGGCCCGCGCTCAGACTTGCCCACCATGCCGATCAGGCCGACCGAATCGCCCAGCATCAGGTCGCTGAACTTGTCCATGCGCGACGCCGTGGTCGGGCCGGCGGGACCGACCGCCTCGTCACGCACCGCGTCGACCGGGCCGACGTAGTAGATGAAGCGATTATGGAAATCCACCGGCAAGGGCTGGCCGCTTTTGACCAATTCCGCCAACTTCTTGTGCGCCGCGTCACGCCCGGTGAGGAGCCGCCCGGACAACAGCAACTGTTCCCCGGCGCGCCAGGTCGCGGTATCGGCTTTGCAAAGCGTATCCAGGTTCACCCGCCGTGACGAAGCCGGGCCATCCCAGGCCACCACCGGCCAAGCCGAAAGTGGCGGCGGCGTGAAGCTGGCCGGGCCGGAGCCGTCCAGGGTGAAGTGGATATGGCGGGTGGCCGCGCAGTTGGGAATCAGGCCCACCGGCAGGCTGGCCGCGTGCGTCGGGTAATCCAGGATTTTTACGTCGAGCACCGTGGTCAGCCCGCCCAGGCCCTGCGCGCCGATGCCCAGGGCATTGACCTTGTCCATCAGCTCCAGGCGCAGTTCCTCGATCCGGTTGTGCGGGCCGCGTGCGCGCAGTTCCTGGATGTCGATCGGCGCCATCAGCGCCTCTTTCGCCAGCAACAGCGCCTTTTCCGGCGTACCGCCAATGCCTAGCCCAAGGATCCCCGGCGGGCACCAGCCGGCGCCCATTCCCGGCAGGGTTTCCAAGACCCAGTCGACGATGGAATCGGAGGGGTTCAACACCGTGAAACGGGCCTTGTTTTCCGAACCGCCGCCCTTGGCCGCCAGCGTCACCTCCAGCTTGTCGCCGAGTACCAGCTCGGTGTGTATGACCGCCGGGGTGTTGTCCCTGGTATTCCTGCGGGCCCCGGCCGGGTCGGCCAGCACCGAGGCGCGCAGCGGGTTGTCCGGGTTGGTATAGGCGCGGCGCACCCCCTCGTTGATCATCTCGGCCAGGCTCATGTTGCCCTCCCAACGCACCCCCATGCCGACCTTGAGCAACGCCACCACGATGCCGGTGTCCTGGCAGATCGGCCGCCGCCCCTCGGCGCACAGCCGCGAATTGATCAGAATCTGCGCCAGCGCGCCCTTCGCGGCCGGCGATGCCTCATGGTCATAAGCCGCCTTCAAGGCCTCGACAAAATCCAGGGGGTGATAGATGGAAATAAATTGCAGCGCATCGGCGATGCTCTGGATCAAGTCTTCCTGGCGAATGGCGGTCATGGCGGTCTCCTTGTCTGGCCGCAAGTATGCCCGGTGGGAGTGGCATGAAGCGAGCGCACCCGGCCGCTGCGACCGGTTGTCGCAGGGAGATGAGTCCCGCTGCCCGCTAGAATCCGCCCATGCCGCCGCCACCCCCCCTCGCCTTCGCCCACCCGCGCCGCGCCGATTGGCGCGAGTCATTGCCGCGCGCGGCGCAGGTTCGCCTGCTGCTGACGCGCGCGACGCTAGGACTGGGAGAAGGGCTGGGCATTCTGCTGGCGCTGTTCTATCTGCACGCGCGCCTGCCGCTGCGCGCGCTGGGGCTGCTATTGCTGCTGCACCTGCTGCTCAATGGTGTCGCCTGGGCACGGCTGCGCGCGGGTGGCACGCCGCCGTTTGAAGTCGGCATCCATCTCGCCGCCGATGCCGCTCTCATCGCCGCCCTGGTATATCTCACCGGCGGCTATGCCAACCCCTTCATCTCCCTGTTGCTGGTGCCGCTGATCCTCGTCGCCGTCACCCTGCCGGCGCCGTTCGCCTGGGGCATGGCGCTCTGGGTGGGTGGCCTCTACACCCTGTTGATGAACCATTACCGGCCGCTCGCCTTGCAGGTGTCTCCAGAAGCTGCGGGGGATCTGCACCTGCTGGGCATGTGGCTGAATTTCCTGCTCACCGCCGTCCTGGTAGCCGCCTTCAGCGGACGCCTGGCCGCCGCCTTGCGGCAGCGCGATGCGCAACTGGCCGAGGCGCGGGAAGCGCGTTTGCGCGACGAACAGTTGTTCGCCCTCGGCGTGCAGGCCGCCGCCGCGGCGCATGACCTGGCCACGCCGCTGGCCTCGCTGCGCCTGACCCTGGATGACCTGCGCCGCGACTATGCCGGCGACGACGAACTGGCGGCGCCGCTGACCCTGCTCACGGAACAGAGCGCGCGCATGCAGCGGGTGCTCGCCCGCCTCGGCGACGCCGCCCGCGCGCGCGGCGCAGTGGCGGGGCCACGGCTGACAACCCATGACTGGCTGGCACAGATGGTGGAACACTGGGGCCTGCTGCGGCCGGAGGCGCGGGTGCACCTGGAGGTGGCCGCCGATTTACCGGCGCGGGCCCATGATCCCGCTCTGGAAGGCGTATTGATGACCTTGCTCAACAACGCGGCGGATGTCTCGCCCGCGGCAATCTGGGTACGCGCCGGCCTCGCCAATAGCCGGGTGGCCATCGAAGTACTGGACAGCGGCCCCGGCCTGGCAGGCGAGATAGGCAAACGCGGGGACAAACTGGGCGGCTGGGGCGTCGGGCTCGACCTCGCACGCGCCACCCTGGCACGCCTCGGCGGCAGCCTGGAACTGGCCGACCGGCCCGACGGCGGCGCCATCGCCCGCGTGTCTTTGCCGCTGGGGTCGGCCAGATGAACCACATTGCACGCGCCGGAAATGTAGCGCCGGCATCCTTGCCGGCGTCTTTTCCCCCGCCAGTTAGAGCCGGCAAGGGTGCCGGCGCTACAGGCGGCGTCCTCACCCCTTCGGAGCATTCGAAATGACCGGCTGGCGCATTCTGGTGGTGGATGACGACTTGGTATTCGCCAAAGCGCTGGAGCAGGCACTGCACCGGCGTGGCCATCAGGTGGTTGTGGCGCATGACGGGGAAACCGCGCTGGTTCTGGCGGCGGCCGGCGATTTCGCCGCCGCCGTGCTGGATTTACGCTTGGCCGCCGATTCCGGCCTGCGCCTGATCGCCCCGCTGAAAGCCGCCTGCCCGGCGCTGCGCATTCTCCTGCTTACCGGCTATGCCAGCATCGCCACGGCGGTGGAGGCGATCAAGCTGGGCGCCGTGCATTACCTGGCGAAGCCGGCTGGCGTCGAGGAAATCCTCGCCGCGCTCGGCCGCGCGGAGGGGGATGCGGCGGTACGGCCGGCGGATGAGCCGATGTCGGTGGATCGCCTGGAGTGGGAATACATCCAGAAAGTGCTGGTGGAAAACGACGGCAACCTCTCCGCCACCGCTCGCGCCCTGAAGATGCACCGCCGCACCCTGCAACGGAAACTGGCAAAACGGCCGGTGAAGGAATAGCCGCTTTTTCTCCGCTTTTCTGGCACCCACGCGCCAGCGTGGGAACCAGTCTATGCGGCGGCAAATCCGGCAAAAACTGGCCTCGCTGGGGCCGTTTCCCGCTATCGACGACCCCGACAGGCTGCTAGCCTGGGTGGTGCGCGCGGCGCACCCTACTTGCCTAACCCCGCATCAAGGCGATCAGGTCATCGGTGGACGGCAATGCCGTAGTTTCTTCCCCGGACAACACGCCTTCGGCTAGCGCCCGTTTGTCGTGGTGCAGATCGACAATGCGTTCCTCGATCGTGCCACGGCCGACCAGGCGATACACCGTCACCGGACGCTGCTGGCCCATGCGGTGGGCGCGGCCCATGGCCTGATCTTCGGCGGCCGGGTTCCACCAGGGGTCGGTGATCACCACATAGTCGGCGGCGGTGAGGTTAAGGCCGAAGCCGCCCGCTTTCAGGCTGATCAGGAACAGGTCGCCCTCGCCGGCCTGGAAGGCGCTGGCGCGGCGGGTGCGCTCGGCCGCCGGGGTGGCGCCGTCGAGGTATTGATAGGGGATGCCGGCGGCATCCAGCGGCGCCCGCAACAGGGTGAGGAAATCGACGAACTGGCTGAACACCAGCGCTTTGTGGCCGTTTTCGGAAAGTTCGGCGGCCAGTTCCGCGAAGGCTTGCACCTTGGCACCCGGCAGATGAACGTCCGGGGTGGTCAGGCGCGGGTCGCAAGCGGCGCGGCGCAAGCGGGTTAGCTGCGCCAGGATGTTCATCCGCCCGTCCCCCGGCGCGCCGCTCGCCAGCGCCTGCCCGGCCTCGGCCAGGGCTTGCCGGCGCAGGGCTTCGTAGTGCGCGGCCTCATGCGCATCGGGATCAATCAGCAAGTTAAGTTCGGTGCGCGGCGGCAGCTCCTGCAAGACTTCCGATTTCGTCCGCCGCAGCACGAAAGGGGCGATCAGGCGGCGCAGCAGGTGTTGCGCCTCGCGCGAGCGGTTGCGCTCGATGGGGGTGGCGAAGCGCTCGTTGAAGCGCGCCAGGGTGCCAAGCAGGCCGGGGCAGGCGAAGCGCATGATCGACCACAGTTCCGCCAGACGGTTTTCTACCGGGGTGCCGGACAGGGCCAGGCGGAAATCGGCATCCAGCTCGAATACCGATTGCGAGCGTTTGGTGCTGGCGTTCTTGATCGCCTGCGCCTCGTCGGCGATCAGGGTGTGCCAGACGCGGCCGGCGAAACGTTCTTTCGCCTGGAGCACCAAGGTGTAGGAGACGATCACCACGTCCAGTGGCCCGGCCTCGACGACCAGGCTTTCGCGATCGCCTTCGCCATAGATTTGCGCGTTGAGGCTGGGCGCGAAGCGGCGGATTTCCGCCAGCCAGTTGCCGCACACCGAGGTAGGCGCGATCACCAGCGCCGCGCCCGCAGTCCCGCGCGCCAGCATCACGGCCAGCGCTTGCAGGGTCTTGCCGAGGCCCATGTCGTCGGCCAGACACCCCCCCAGGCCAGCGGCGGCCAGGCGCATCGCCCATTGATAGCCGTCTTCCTGATACGGGCGCAATTCCGCTTGCAGGCTCTTCGGCAGCTTCGGCGTTTCCTTCTGGGCGGCGCGCAAGCGCTCGACGGCGGCGCGAAATTCGCCGTCGCTTTTCACCGCCATGCCGTCGAGCGCGTCGTCCAGCCAGGATGCGGCGATCAGCGGAATGCGCGCGCCCTGTTTGTCCATCTCCACCACGGCGGCGAGGTCGGCCAGGCGCTCTTTCAAGCTTTGGGTGAGCGCGGCATAGACGCCATCGCCCATCGGGATGAAGCGGCTTTTCTGCCGCGCGGCGTCGAGCAGCGCCGTGAACGCCAGCACCAGGCCGTCGTCCAATGTGGCCTGGCCGCCGACCCGGAACCAGTCGCGCTCGCCCGCCACATTCAGGCCCAGTTGCGCGGCATCGACGCGCAGCACCCGCACCGGCTTGCCACGGGGCCATTCCACCGCCGCCACAGCGGGCAGGGTGGGCAGGATTTCCACCATCGCCAGCGCCTGCTCCGGATCGCCCACCCGCCATTCGCAAGCACTTTCCGGAACGTCCAGGAAAGGCAGCGCATCGAGCACGGCGTCCAGATGCGCGCGCTCCGCGTCGAGGTCGCGTTTAGTGCCCACCGTCTCGGCGCCGAGGGCGGCCATGATCCGGTTGCGTCCACTCGCGGGCGGCAGGCGCGGCCCCGCCACGCCAAGCGGGGTGACCACCAGACGCAGCAATAAAGCTTCGCCGGAGGGCGAGAGCTCCGCGCGCAAACGGCTTTCCGGCGCCACCTCGCGCGTGGCCTGGGCGCTGTCGGCATGGACCTGGAAATGCCGCGCCAGGACTTCCAGCGATTGCTTCAATTCCGCTTGCGCGGCGGCCGGCACTTTGAGCCGCCCGGATACCAGTTGCGCGGCGCGCCTTTGCGCGGTGGTGAGGCGAATCACCTGGAAGCGTTGCGGCGATTCCTGCACCACGCTGATCTGGCGCAGGGCTTCCGCCTCGCGGCGGGCGTCGGCGTTTTCGTAATAGACATATTCGCCGCCCGGCTCCGGGTGCGGCGCGGGTGTCACCCGCATGCGGTAGTGCTCGCCCTCGCGCACCACTTCCAGGGTTGGCGTGCCTTCCACCAGTTCGACCAGGCGATCCGGGTTATCCCCCAACACCACGGCGGGGTGGCCGATCAGGGCAACGATGGCGGCGGCGCGGTCGAGGTTGTAGCGGCGGGTATAAACGCGGTCCTGCTTGATGGCGCGCGCCACCTTGGCATCCCAGGGCGTCAGGCGTTCGTTGCCGACAATCTTGCCCAGGGTGAGCGGCTTCACTTTGCCCCAGCCACGCGGGCCGCGCTTCTGTTCCAGCGGATTGATCTCCAGCAGAGCGCCCTCTTTGCCCAGCGACAGCGCCCAGAGAATGCGCGTTGATTCGGCCGTAGCGTGGCTTGCCATGCCCTCGTCGCCCAGGCCTTGCAGCGCGGCCAGCACCTCGCGCCATTGCTCGCCACGGCCGGCGACGAAAAACCCCGCCGGCGGCTCGTTGCCGCGCAGCACTTCCAGGGCTGCCTCCACCTGGCCCGCCAGCCAGTCGAGACGGCAGCGTAGCAGAAGGTTGCGCAGCTTGGCGGCGAGTTCCTCGGCCTTGATCCGGCGCGGGCCATTGAGGGAAAGCGTCTCCGGCCCCAGCCAGGACGCCAGCAACAGGCGCCAGAGGTCGTGCCAGTCCGGATGTTGTTTGTAGCCGCCAAAGTCAGAGAGGAAAGCATCGACTTCGATCGGCGCATCGCCCAGACGCACGTCGATGGCCTGTGCCCACACGCCCCAGCGGTCATATGGGCTGGGCTCGCGCTTGCCGGCTTCGCCGATGCAGAACTTGCGCGCCAGTTCCAGGTGCTTCGGCGTGGCCTGGGCGATCAGCGCCAGCGGGTATTGCCAGATCAGGCTCTCGGGGAAAATACGTTTGCGCGCGCCCACCTCGACCTGGCGGAGTTTGATCGCCGCCTCGAAACCCGCTTGCGCCTCCGGGTAGCGGCCCTGCTGGCTGAGCAGGGCCGCGCGCAAAGCCTGGGCACCGCCATTGTTCAGCCCCGCAAGCGCCCGTTCCACCCGCGCCGTATCGCCCCGTTGCAAAAACAGATCGGCCAGCGCCAGGCGTAGCCCCTCCGGCACGGCGGCGGCGTCGGCGTCGAAACGGGTTACCGCCAGCTCGCAGGGCGCGGCCATATCCGCCCGCCAAAGGGTAGTCATCAGCATCACCGCGCGGAACAGCAAATCCCAGCGCGACTGCGGCGCGATGCGCTCGAACGTGGCGGCGTCGAAGCCCTCGAAAATCGCCTCGTTAAGCAGGCCATCCCAGTCACCCGAGCCGCGCTGGATGGCCTGTTCGATGACCTTGAATTCAGCCTCTGACAGGCCGGTCAACCGCGCCACGCGCAACAGGGCAACCGTGCCGACGTGGTTCACCGGCCAGTAGAAACCATAGGGCTGGCGACGATAGCCGACGAACTGGAACACCCCCTCGCGCAGGCTGTCACCGGGATAGGATTCAAGCAGATGCCGATAGAGTGGAATCCGCAGCTTGTCATGCAGGCGCACATAGCCGTTCTGATTGGGCAGGTCGACCAGCAGGCCATGCCCGCGCAGTTCCAGCCAGGCAGTCTTCACGTCGTTCGCGGTGAAGGCGCGGCCATCGGCGCGCTTCATCCCAAGGGGGCGCAGCAGGTTGTAGATGTCGGTGCGCGGCCGCCAGGTCCACAGCAGCGCCATCGCCAGGGCAATGTTGAAGGTGTCGGGGGGGAGGGAGATGGAAGAAACCGGGGAAGACATGGCCAGGGATGAAAAGGAAGAATGGGGTGGGCGGAGCCCGCTGCCGCGTGTTGGCGGCAACGCGGCGTTTTACCACGGCGCGGTGATCTCGAACTGCCAGTGAAGTAATCTGCCCGCAAGCGGGCCTCCCACCATCCTGTGGTTGTTTCACGGTAATCGCTCAGGGAGATACCGGCTTACCAGGGGAATACTCAGGATGAAGCGGCTGCCGGCGCTTGCACGGGATTCCACCCGGATCTCGCCGCCGTGAGCATGCGCCACCGCCAGCGCCAGGCTGAGGCCGAGGCCATTTCCGGGCAGGTGGCGGCTGCGATCGCCACGGTAAAAGCGCTCGAACAGGTGCGGCACCTCCGCGGCGGGAATGCCGGGGCCGCTATCACTCACGGCGATCTCCACGCGATCACCTAGCAGCCTGTCGGACTTTGGTCGCCGATAGCGAAAATTGGCCCCGTCGAGCCCGTTTTTGCCGGATTTGCCGCCGCATAGCCGTTCTATGGGGCAAAAAGCTGGTGAAAAAGGGGCCGGCGCGGTCGGTTTGCAGCCGGTGATTCCAAAGTCCGACAGGCTGCCAGGTGTGTCAGAGCGACATTCACGCGGCCGCCGGACGGGGTGTACTTGAGGGCGTTGTCGATCAGGTTGGCCAGCGCCCGTTGCAGGCGGCGGCGGTCGCCTGCCAGCGGATGGGTCGGGGTGAGAGCGTGGCTGAGGGTGATGCCGTGCGCCTCGGCCACGCCCTCGAACAATTCCACCGCCTCATGTCGATGGAGGGTATGCCCCATGTCAGTCAGTTCGATCTCATCCAGTAGTGCCGTTGCCTCGCTTCAGAAGATGAATCAGCCTGAAGCACTCGAGCCCAGCCGAATCGGGCCGGATCACGATGGCGATGCGGATGATCGTGCCAGTACCGCGACTGCCGCCAAGCCGGTGATGAATAGCAGCGGCCAGGTGACCGGGCTAGTCGTCAACACCAAGGCTTGATGCCGGCGCCGGGCGGCGCCCGTCGCCGTTCGACGCTTCGCGCTAACCGGGGTGAGACGATACTTGCCCCCTGACCACGCGCAAGCGCCAATTCAACGGTGGGCCCGGACTTAGCCAAGCCACGGGTGAGGCGGTGGCGGCCAGGGCTTCGCGCAAGCCATCGCCCGCGCCCGCGCCCAGCATCCGCGCGGCTTGTCGGTCCGCATCCAGTTCAAAGAACCAGTGCAGCAGCAGCCAGAACAGCAGGAAACCGCCCAGGGCGAACCAGGTTGCTAGCCCCTTGGGGTCGGGCACCAGTACGGTGAATGCCAGGATGGGCAACAGCGCCGCCAAGCGCTGGCGCGGTGAAGCATGCACGGCGGCGCGGGCGAGCAGGAAACCGAGTCCGGTCGTGGAGAGGCGGTCAGCCAGGGCGGAAGAAACGAACACCTGGCAGCGCTTCGGCAGCAGGCCGGCGGTCAACACGAAGGGGGCGGCATGCTCCGCGACAACGACTGGCGGCAGCGGGCGCGCGTTGTCGCGCAACCTCGCCAGCGCCCGATCCACGGCGGAGCGCGGCGGCCCCTCGCTGATCTCGCTCACCAACAAGGCGCGGCAGAGGGCCGGCCCGAAGCCGAAACCAAGCAGGACCAGCGCACCCTGATAGGCAGCAGAGAGGATTGCATAGCGCGTCGTGTGGCTCCAGGCCGCCGGCAGCAGTAGGTCGGGAGCGAAATAGAGCAGGCAACTGATGCCGAGAAACAGCCAGGTACGGCGGGGCGTGGAAGGAATCATCGTGCTATTTTCCACCCTTGCCCCACGTTGCAACGATATTGAGGAGGGCTGAATGTCTGGCTGTTTCACACCATCAACGATGTCCATGCCCCACTGCTCGACACCTTCATGCTGTTGGGCACGCAAGTCGGTGGCCATGCCAATTTCCCGCTCTATCTGGCTTTGATCGCGATTTGCGGCACCGTCGTGGCGCGTGGCCGTGGGGTTGCCAGATCAGGCGACGCACTCGCCTGGTTATCGGTCCTGGCCGTGTTCAGCGTGGGTTATGTGCTGGAAGGGCCGCTCGTCGGCCTCCTCAAGCCATGGCGGGATTTGCCTTGAGTCTGGCCGTGGTCTGGCTGCTCCAGGCCATCACACAACGCGTGGCGCGTGGCCTTCACTAATTTCATGCGTAGCTTGCGGGGGCCTGAAACCAGCAGCTACATCCTGATCTGGGCGGGGGTCGCGCTGGTCCTGACCCACCACCTGGTTGCCGCCGCGCTGGCCGGTTTTCTCCTGCATGCGCTGGTTGCGATGGCCGCATCCGGCTTGTCCCCACGTTTATTCCGGCCAGAGCGCGCACGCCCGGTGGCGCTGGCCCTGCTGCTGCTGCACTTGTCCCGGTTGAGCGCCACCTTCCGGAAAGTCGTGTTCGCTCAGGTACGCATTTCCCTGGTCAACACGATATTGACCGCGTCCTATCTGCTGTTGCTGCTTCCTCTGGCTGGCATCCACCTGCCGCTGGCCAAGACTTTGGTCATGCTTACCTTTGTCACCGGGTTGTTGCCGGTGCTGGGAAATCTGCTCTCCAACACGGTGATCGAGGTGATTTCCCTCGGGGTCTCGGCCGAAGCCGCGATGGCCTCCCTGCTTTTCCTGGTGCTGGTGCACAAGCTGGAATACTTCCTCAACGCCCGCATCATCGGCCGCTCGGTCAACGCCTCCATCTGGGAAATGCTGCTCGCCATGTTCACGCTGGAAAGCCTGTTCGGCCTACCGGGCCTGGTAGCGGCACCCGTGCTTTATGCCTACCTGAAACAGGAACTGCTTGCCGCGGGACTGGTGGGAAAAGCGGATCAGGGAGCCGCCAGCGCATGACTGAAGCGTCTCGCCCCAAGTCCTTTTCAGCCTGGCTGCGCCGTCGGGCACGCCCTGTATTGAACCGGCCCAGACTGTCTTTCACGGCCCTGGTGTTTCTGGTCGTCCTGCTGCTGTCTCCGACCCAACGCTACCCGGCGCGCGACTTGTTGTTGGCTTTCAATGTGGCGGCGGCCGCGTTCATCATCCTGATTTTCCGGATGATGTTCCGCGCAACCCTGGCGTCGATGCGGCAACGGGCCGAACTGCAACGGGAAGGGCGCTGGGCCGTCCTTGGCACCAGCATCGTCGTCTCTCTGGCCACCCTGGTCGCGCTCAGCCTGGAACTGCATTCGAAAAGTAGGGAGGCACCGCTACAAGTGCTGCTGTCGGTCAGCACCATCGTGCTGGTGTGGGTGTTCGTGAACATGATGTTCACGCTGCACTATGCCCATGACTTCTACGACAAGCGGAGCCTGGCCTCGTCCGGCCTGCAATTTCCGGGCACCGAGGAGCCGGATTACTGGGACTTTATGTATTTCGCGTTCGTGCTCGGCATGACCTTCCAGGTGTCCGACGTCCAGATAACCAGCCGGCCCATGCGCCACTTCGCTCTGCTGCACGGCGTGCTCGCGTTTTTCTTCAACGTCGTGTTAAGGCACGCAAATTTTTTCGTGAATTTTTTTCGTGCAATCGACGCTCAATGCGCCGCCTCCCAGTTCGCTCCCACCCCCACCTCCGCCTTCAACGGCACGGCCAGTTGCGCCACGCCCGCCATTTTCTCCGGAAGTCCGGCGCGAACGGCGTCCAGTTCATCCGCAGGGACTTCCAGCACCAGTTCGTCGTGCACCTGCATGATCAGTTTCGCGTGCAATCCCGCGCCATCCAGCCAGCCCTGCACCGCGATCATCGCCAGTTTGATCAGGTCCGCCGCCGTGCCCTGCATGGGGGCGTTGATGGCGGCGCGTTCGGCGCCCTGGCGGCGGGCGGCGCTGTTGCCACCACTCGCGCCGCTCAGTTCCGGCAGATACAGGCGGCGGCCGAACAGAGTTTCCACATAGCCCTGCGTTTTCGCCCGCTCGCGGGTGCGCGCCATGTACTCGGCCACCCCTGGATAACGCGCGAAATAGCGGTCGATGTAGGCGCGCGCCAGCGTCCGATCCACATTCAGTTGCGCGGCCAGGCCGAATTCCGACATGCCGTAGATCAGGCCGAAGTTCACCGCCTTGGCCATCCGCCGCATGTCCGGGGTGACCGCTTCCAGCGCCACGCCCTGTACCTCGGCGGCGGTGGCGGCATGGATGTCGGCATCAATGGCAAAGGCGTGCAACAACCCGGTGTCATGCGACAGGTGCGCCATGATGCGCAACTCGATCTGCGAGTAGTCGGCGGAAACGAGGACACAGCCCGGCTCCGCGATGAACGCCTCGCGAATCTTGCGGCCCTCCGGCGTGCGCGCCGGGATGTTCTGCAAGTTGGGGTCGGAACTGGCCAGCCGCCCGGTCACCGCCACCGCCTGTGAATAGGTGGTGTGCACGCGCCCGGTGGCCGGGTTGACCATGCCCGGCAGCTTGTCGGTGTAGGTCGATTTCAGCTTGGCCAGGCCCCGGTAATCGAGGATCAGTTTCGGCAGAGGATGGTCGAGCGCCAGTTCCTGCAAGGCGTCTTCATTGGTGGAAGGCGCGCCGCCCGGCGTCTTCTTCTTCGGCTTCAGGCCGAGCTGGCCGAACAGGATTTCGCCCAGTTGCTTGGGTGAGTTGAGGTTGAATGGCTGCCCGGCGGCTGCATGCACTTTCTTTTCGATTTCCAGCATCTCGCGACCGAGGGTGACGGAGTGCCGGCGCAGCAGGTCGGCGTCCAGCTTCACCCCGGTGCGCTCCATGCGCGCCAGGATCGGCAGCAGCGGCATCTCGATGTCGCGGTAGACGCGCTCCAGGCCGGCCTCGCGCTGTATCGCGGGATACAGGGCTTGATGCAACCGGAGCGTGATGTCGGCGTCCTCCGCCGCGTAGGCGGTGGCGTGCTCCACGCTCACCTGGTCGAAGCCGATCTGGTTGACGCCCTTGCCGCAGACGTCCTCGAACTTGATGGTCGCCTCACCCAAATGCCGCGCCGCCAGCGTGTCCATATCGTGCCGCTGATGCGCTTCCAGAACATAGGACTGCAACAGGGTGTCGTGAACGATGCCTCGCAGGTCGACGCCGTGGTTCATCAGTACATGCCAGTCGTATTTCAGGTTCTGCCCGACCTTGGGCCGGCTGGCGTCTTCCAGCAGGGGTTTCAGCCGCGCCAGGGTCTCGACGAGAGGCAGTTGTGGCGGCGCGCCCGCGTAGTGGTGAGCCAGTGGCAGATAAGCGGCCTCGCCCGATTCCGTAGAGAAGGACATGCCCACCAACCGCGCCCGCATCGGGTCGAGCGAGGTGGTTTCGGTGTCCAGGCAGATCAGCTCGGCGGCTTGCAGTTTTTCCAGCCAGCGGGCGAGAGCGGCTTCATCGAGGAGGGCCTCGTAGCGGCGCTGTATTTCTCCCTCTCCCGCAGGCGGGAAAGGGCCGGGGTGAGGGGGAGCGCCAACGGGCTCTGGCATGGAATCACCCTCACTGAGGGAACTACCAGCCCCTCTCCCGCCCGCGGGAGAGGGGAGTGAAATCTCCCGTAGCCACGTGCGAAACCCGTATTTCGTGAACAACTCGGCCAGTTTCTCCCGGTCTTCTTCCTTCCAGGCCAGGTCGTTGACATGGGAAGGCAATTCCACATCCGTCTTCACCGTCACCAGCCGCCGCGCCTGCGGCAACCAGTCCAGCGCCTTACGCAAATTCTCGCCGGCCACGCCCTTGACCTCGCCGGCCCGCGCCAGCAGTGCATCAAGGCCATCGAACTCGGTCAGCCACTTCACCGCCGTCTTCGGCCCCACCTTCTCCACTCCTGGCACGTTGTCCACCGTGTCGCCCACCAGAGTCAGGTATTCGACGATGCGCATCGGCGGCACCCCGAACTTCGCCAGCACCCCGGCTTCGTCCAGCACCTCGTTGCTCATGGTGTTGATCAGCCGTACCCGTGGGTTGACCAGTTGCGCCAGGTCCTTGTCGCCGGTGGAAATCACCGTGTCCACCCCCGCCGCCTCGGCCCGCACCGCCAGAGTGCCGATCACATCGTCCGCCTCCACTCCGTCCACCATCAACAACGGCCAGCCCAGGGCCACGACGGCTTCGTGCAACGGCGCGATCTGGCTCACCAGATCATCCGGCATCGACGGCCGCTGCGCCTTGTAGGCGGGATACCAGTCGTCGCGGAAAGTCTTGCCCTTGGCATCGAACACGCAAGCGGCATAAGCGCTGGGATAGTCGCGGCGCAATTTCTTCAACATGTTGATGACGCCGTACATCGCCCCGGTGGGCTGCCCCTCAGGATTACGCAAGTCGGGCAGGGCATGGAAGGCGCGGTAGAGATAGCTGGAGCCATCGACCAGCAGGAGGGTATGGGGCATGGCGATTCCCTTCGAAAAGTGGCCGGGATTGTAGGGCCGCGCGGGTGCCAGGTTCATCCACCTGATCGGCAAGCCGTGAGGTAGCGCCGGCATCCTTGCCGGCGTCTCTCAATGACTGCCGGCAAGGATGCCGGCGCTACAATCCCGCCAGAATCCACACGCACGCAGCCCATGTTCAAGCCCAAACTCCCTTCGCTGGTCGACCCCGGCGGCAGCCAGGAGGCCAATCTTTCCGCGCATGAATCCTGGCGCGTATTCGAGATCATGGCCGAGTTCGTCGAGGCCACCGAGCGCCTGGGGCCGATCCGCCCGGCGGTTTCCATCTTCGGCAGCGCGCGGGTGCAGCCCGATTCCGCCATCTACATGCTCACCGAAGCCATTGCCCGCAAGCTCTCGGATGCCGGTTTCGCGGTGATCTCCGGGGGCGGGCCGGGGGTGATGGAAGCGGCCAACAAGGGCGCCTTCTTCGGCCATTCGCCCAGCGTCGGCCTCAACATCCAGTTGCCGCACGAACAGCGCAGCAACCCGTTCCAGGACATCAGCCAGACCTTCCGGCATTTCTTCGCGCGCAAGGTGATGTTCGTGAAATTCGCCAGCGCCTATGTGGTCATGCCGGGCGGCTTCGGCACCCTGGATGAACTCATGGAAGCGCTCACCCTGGTGCAGACCGGCAAAACCCGCCGCATCCCCATCATCCTGGTGCAATCCTCTTACTGGAGCGGCCTGGTGGACTGGTTTCGCGACCAGCTCGTGCGCGAGGGCATGATCGACCCCGCCGACCTGGACCTGATCAAGGTGATCGACGAACCCGACCAGGTCGTCGCCGCCATCTTCAGCCACTACGAAACCCGAGGCTTCGGGCCATCGCCGCAGGAACGGGAGATTCTGTTCAACCTGTGATTTCGGCACCCTCTCAAGAAACACGCCGGGCCGCCCCAAGCCGGCGCATCGCGGACTGGGTCCGCTCCTACGGCGTGGCGGTTGTTTCACGCTAATATTCAGACACCCATTACGAGACAGCCATCATGCGCATCCCCGCCTTCCTGCTCGCCGCGTTATTAACTCCCGCGGCCTATGCCGCCCCCCCCCGTCTGGAGCCGCTACCCGACATTCCGCCGCCGCCCGGCATGGTGGACCCGGCGCTGGAACCGCAGATCACCATCGTCCAGCACGGCACTGACCGGGTGGAGGAGTTCCGTATCAAGGGCAAGCTATACATGATTCGGGTCACGCCGCCCCATGGCCGGCCTTACTACCTGGTGGATCAGCGCGGCGATGGCGCGATGCGCCGCTACGACGATCTCTCCCCGAACTTCCAGGTTCCCCTGTGGGTCATCTCGGAGTTCTGAGCGCCCCCGAAAACGCCGCTCCGCGGCGTTCTCCCCCCAAGGGGGCCAAGCAACACTTGGGGCGGCCCGGCGTGTTTCTTCTGAGCGCCCCCGAAAACGCCGCTCCGCGGCGTTCTCCCCCCAAGGGGGCCAAGCAACACTTGGGGCGGCCCGGCGTGTTTCTTCTGAGCGCCCCCTCCTGTTCCATACGCCGCCCTATCGGCGGCATGTGTTTTTCATGAATCCACTCACTATCTCGCGTCCTCCCGCATCCGCCGGCCTGCTCTGGATCAAGGAGGGTTGGCGCCTATTCAAACAGGCGCCGATTCCCTGGATGGGGATGACCGCCCTGGTGTTCATGGTGATCATCGGTGTCAGCATGATTCCCCTGATTGGCCGCCATCTCATCGAGCTGCTTTCGCCTTTTCTGGTGGCCGGTTATTTTTCCGCCAGCCGGGCGGCCATGTCTGGCGAACCCATCGCCTTCACCCATCTCGGCGCCGGTGTTCAGAGCGGGCGCGATACCTTGCTGCGCATCGGTGTCGCCTACATGGTGTGTTCCTTCCTCATCTTCCTGCTGGTCCGGGTGCTGACCGGGAGTGATCTGCATGTCCTCCTGCAACAAACCCAGAACCCCGCGGAGATGACACCGGAGCTTGCCAACCTGATCGTCACCACCGGTATGCCGGCTTTGTTGCTGGCCACGCTGCTGTTCACCCCTTTGATCATGGCGACCTGGTTCTCCCCCGGCCTGGTGCTGTTCGAAGGCCTCCCACCCCTGCGCGCGCTCTGGTGGAGCCTCTGGGCCTGCTGGGTGAACTGGCGTCCATTGCTGTATTACAGCCTGATGCTGGGCCTGCTCGCCATGGTCGCCATCATCATTCCCTTCGGCCTCGGTATGCTGGTGTTTATACCGTTGACCCTGATCTCCACCTATGTCGCGTATTGCGCGATCTTCACACCCGCGGAAACCGCGGTGATGGAGGCCGAAGCGTCGCCATGAGAGGGGTGTTACTCGCCGTCTTTCTGGCGGGCGCCACCGCGCTGGCCACCGCATTGGCCACCGCACTGGCCACCCTCCCGGTGAAATTCGGCGATGCGCTCAACCCGAAGTTCCACCACCCGCGCTGCCTGCAATGCCACCAATTCAACAGCGCCCGGCAGCAGGGCCGCGCCTACCACTCGCACAGCGCCCGCTTCCTCTGCGACAAGTGCCATAGCACCAATATCACCGGCCTGCCGCGCGGCGAGTGGATCGCCCCGCCGGAGCGGATGGACTGGACCGACCTCAACGCCCGCGACACTTGCCTGCTGATCAAACGCAACCTGGCCGGCGAAGACCCGGCGCAGAAAATGCTCACGCACCTGCTGGGTGATGTCCGTGTCCGCTGGGCGCTGGACAGCGGCATGACCCCCGGCGGCCGCTTCCCCGCCGTGCCTGGCGGCTACGCGGAGTTCGCGAAGCAAGCGCAGGAATGGGTTGAGGGCGGGATGCTGTGCGAGTGAATCGGTGGTGAGTTCGTAGGTTGGGCTGAGGGACGAAGCCCAACACCCCATCCTACGGCCCTGGCTGGAAGCCGGCGTTACAAGCGAGTGAGAGAAAAGCCCAATCAGAAAGCAATAACCCGATTGGCCGCCCCGTCGAGCACAGTCAGACAAACACCAGGCTCCAGTGCGGAGAAGTTGAGTCCCTTCCTGGCTTTGAACATGTTATTCAGCACCGCCGTGCTGGTGGCATTGGTCTTGAAACAGATGGGCAGGCCGATCTGCTCCATGTAATCGTCGGACTGGCCTTCATAGTCGTCCGGGCTTTGCGAGGCCATGAATACGGCCAGGCCATGCGAGCGATGCAGCCGTACCAGTTTGGAGAGGCCATCGTGCTTCGCGGCCAACAGCGGCTTCGCTTCGTCGATGGCGAACGCCAAGCGAACGGCGCGATGAAATTTCGCATCCATCGGCGCCTCCGGCAGCGTTTGCAAATACCGATGCAGCGCATCGAACAACAGGAACAGCGCCAGCCGGCGGCTCTCGTCCGGCGCGCCGCCGAAGGCCAATATCCGGCTCTTGCCGAAGAACTCGACCGGGGTCAGTTCCGGCGAGAACAAGCTGTACTGGTTCATCATCCGCAAGGAGGACAGCACGCGGTCTTCCTTGATGCCATTGTCCTCGTAGTGCTGTTCCAGGGTTTTCTGGATGTCGGCGAGCGGGATGCGCTGGCGTTGCGCAAGCAAGGGCTTGAGCGCTTCCACGACCCTGGGTTTCTGGTTGTCGGTCAGTCCATCCTTGAGCGCCTTGTCCAGCGAGGCGCAGAAGTCCATCGCCACGTCGCGCGCCGATTCGAGGCTGGCATCCGAGCCGGCGAACATGTCCAGCGGTATCGGCGCCTTGGGCACCTTGATGACCTCGGCGCCGAGGTCGCGCGCCAGTTCCGGCCGGTCGGCCAATTCGTCCTTCCCGGCGTCGATGAGCAGCACTGGCGCGCCGGTCTGTTCCCGCAATTGGGCGAGCAGCTTGAGCATCATCCGGGTTTTTCCGGAACCGGCCTGACCCATGATGGCCACGTTGGGCGAATAGCCGCGCCCGTTCAGGAGCCAGCGCGCGGGCGCGTTGGTTTCCCGATTCGTGCCGAGGTCGAGCCACAAGGGTTTCGCTGTCATGGACTGCGGCGTGGTTGTTTGATCCGCATCTGTCGGAAGCGTGTCGCCGTCATCCGGCAGTACCGCGCGCCGGGTAATGAGGGTTTCGACAAAATCGGCATACCCGTTGGGAGCGGCCTCCCAATCCTCGTTCAACAACTGCACGCCGCGACTCCAGTGGTCACGCACCGCTGCTTGCAGCACATCGAGCGGGATCGCCTTGTTCGGAAAATGCTTGCGAATGTTCTCCACCAGCAAGGCCAGCCAGAGCAGCGCGCCAGTGCCTTGTCCACCTCCTTGTCCTGGGAAAGCAGAATGACCTGGCGCTGCGGGTCGGAATGCCAATACTCCAACAGGTTGTGGCGGTGGGTGCTGTCCAGGCGGGCCATCGGCGTATCCACGACAAGTGGGATGTGATAGCCGGAGACATCGGCCAGTCCGGCGAATAGCGCGGTGGCGAATATCTGGTTCTCTCCCGCCGAACGGTCAAATCGCAGCGGCTGTCCGTTATCGGTGAACATCTGGGTGGTCCCATCCGGGCCGATTTCGATGCGATCTACCTGCTTTTTATGTGCCAGGGCCTTGAAGCGTTCAGTCACCTTGGCCGAAAGCGCACGGGTCTTTTGCTCGAACAGCCTGGGCAGTAATTCGTCGATCAATGCCTTGACCCGCTCGGCCTTGCGGGCCACCGACTGCGCCGGTTCGGCCTGGAGGTAGCGCGCGTTTTCGCGCTCGTAGTCCGCCCTGGCCTGATTGATCGTGGACTCCAGGGAAGTCAGGCGCCGCTCCAGATCACCACGATTCCGATTCAACTCGTTGAGCGCCTCCTGAATGGCCCTGAGTTCTTCGTTGAGTTTGGTCAGGGCACCGTCGTCATCGACACCCTGCAACTGGATGCGCCGGTTCTCCAATTCTTTCAGACGGATGCGAATGTCCGCCCGGCGCCTGGCCAACTCGCGAATTTGCGTAGCCCCAACCCGGAAAACGGATTGCGCTTCTTCCAGGCGCTGGCGCTGACGGGGTTCGAGGTAGCCGTGTAGGACATCGACTGCACAATCCACCGGGCGCGGCCAGAAAAGGCTTTCCCAGGCTTCGGTGATGGCGATTTCCAGACCGCGCCGCTCCGTGCGGCTGAAATGCGCCAGGCGGTCGTTTTCGAGAAAGCGTTCCGCGAACCGTTGTTTCTCCGGTTCCAGCCCATTCTTTCGTTCTTCCCATTCAATCAGGCGCCGCTCGGTTTTCAGGCGATAACGCAAACCGTCATGCAATGCCGGCTCGCTCAGATGGAAAGGCAGGCGGTCGCCCAGCAGCTTTTCCAGCATTTTCTCGCACTCATCCAGTTCGCGCTTCTTCTCGCCTTCCTCGCGGATGAGGTCTTCCACACTCTTGATGTTGCCGCCGCCCGCGCCGATGTTGATGAGGCGTTCTTGCGCCGTTTCCAGGCGCTCCGTTTGCTGTCGAATGTTTTCAATGCACTGCGCCAGATCGGTGCCCAGGTGCGTACGCTCGTTTTCCTTGATGCCGACCTCGGCCAGCATCTTGTCCAGTTCGGTTTTGTCCTTGGCCAAGGCACCCTGCCGCCGGTTGTTCTGGTACTGCCCCAGGCGTTCACGCAACTGGCGCACCAGCACCACGCCCATGAGGCTTTCCATTCCTTGTTTGACCCATTCGCTGCGATCCTGGTCGGCCAGTTTCTTCACTTCCTCGCCATCGAAGAAAAAGAAGGGCGCCAGGTGGGCCGGTACCACATGCTCATACAGCACGGTCGAGAGTTTTTCGCTGGCATCAAGTGGGCGAGATACACCATCCAGGATTTCGTCCAACCGGGCCTCCTGGCTCAGATACTTGCCCTGGGGGTCGAAATACCAGGTGCGCGTGACATCAAACCCGTAGTCATTCAGCACCATCAGTCGAATGGAAACGCGCATAGCGCGATCACGTGCGCCTTGCGCGCTGCCATGCAAGGCACCCTGAAGAAATTTGGCATAGGCGTTTTCCTTCAGCCCCGCACGCGCCAGATGATGGGTCGCATCCTCGCCATACAGGCAGAGGTAGAGCGCTTCCAGCAGCGTGGTCTTGCCGTGGCCGTTCATGCCACCAATCAGCACCAGGTTTTTCCCATCACCCGGTTCTGGGAACTGGAAAACCTGGTTCAGGTAGGCCTTGAAATTCGAGAGTTCGATGCGTGCGATCCACATGGTCAATCCATCCTCTCGAACACGGCATCGAGTTCTTCGTAAATGCCACGAGCGCGTTCCCGATGCTGGTGGCGTCGTTCGATTGCAACCAACTCGCGTAAGACATCCACCGGCACCTGATGTTGTGCACACAGTTCGCATAGCAGCGCGTAGGCCTGCTCGTCATCCCACAAGGGTAAGTCGGCGGTCAGTTCTTCATCCATTTCATGTCTCCCTTCATGCTTTGGTCAGGTCTTCTGTCCATAGCCGGCGGATCGCCTGAATCTCCGCCTCGCTATGAGGGGTGCGCCGAATTCGTATTGGGTCGCCAGAAGACGATCAAAGATCATCCGGCGCGCCTGCACGGTGAATGGGCCGGGGATGTGCCGCCCCTCGGCGTTGAAACTAATACGGCCGTTACGGCGTGCCACCTGTCGAAGCGCGGTGTCGTTGCGGATGCTCTTGAGCCAGTCACGGAATGCGATGAGCGGCAGATAGCCAACCTGGCCGCTGTCCACAAAGCCTTGCAGGCTGCGATCCTTTTCCACGACCGTGCAGGTCCAGCAGCCAAAACGGCTGGAGTTGGTGCCGCAGCCCGGGGCCTCGGCCTTGGAAAGCACGATGGGGCACTCGCCGCCCTCGGCATCGCGGTAAAGCCGAATCAGCGCGCCGTGTGAACCGCCCCAGGGCGGGGTGTGGCAGGCCAGGATTTCCCAAACATCATCGGTCGTCAGTTCCACGATGGGGCGGTAAACGAAGGCACCGGGAAGCTCCGAGTGCGGGGTGAGATGGGTGTCGGCCAGGTTGACCCGCCGGTTGATGGCGCTGCGGCGGGACTGGCTTTCGTCCAGCCGCACGCCCAAGACTACGATGGCGGCACCGCAGCGGGAAACGAAATCCAGGATGTATCGGCTGGTGGGCTGGATCTTCAGCCGGTCAGTGCACCAGCGCATGGTCTGGTTGGGGGTGGGATAACCGCGCCCGATGAGATTGACCCAGAAGGATTGCTCGATGTCCGGGTGGGTGCTGGCGACGGTGACGGGCAAGCCCAGATTGGCCGACGCCAGCGCGATGGCATCCTGGCTTTGCTTGAGATGCGCCACGACCAGCGGGCTTTCTACCAGGGTGTCGTTCGAGACCAGATGCACCGGGCGCGTGCGCCGTGACGGCTCGATCGACAGCAGCGCCGCGAAAATGGCGTGGGTAACAAGGGTGCTGTCCTTGCCGCCCGAGTAACCAATGATCCAGGGGTAAGTTTGCGCGGCGGAAAGATATTCGTCGCGAATATCGGCGACGACCGCGCGGAACTTCTCTACCGGGTCGCGATCATTTTCGGCAGCTGGCAGCTGGCAGCTGGCAGCTGGCTGCTGGCTGCTGGCTGCTGGCTGCTGGCTGCTATCGCTCATGTTCATGGCTACGATGATCGGAAAAGGGTGGCGAGTTTACCAAGCCATGACACTACAGACGGCGAGGGTGGAGAAATCCGGCAAATACCAACCTCCCCCGCAACTTGGTCAAACCGTCTACGCCGCCAACCGATTGCCCCGTGTGCGATCCCCCACCCCCATGAGCAGCCCTTGCACGCTGATGTCCTCGTCCAGTTCATCCCAATGGATGCCGGTGCCGTTGCCGGAGAACTCGAAGTGTTGGCGTTGCTCGGGGGTGGCGGCGAGCAGGCGGGGGAAATAGGCCAGGGGCACACCGAGTTTGCGGCCGTCCACGAGGGTGACCCACATCATATTGCTGTCGAAGCTGAGTTCAGTCGCAGAAGTGTTCATGCCATGCCCTTTCGATCTGGCCCTGATTGTCACTGACCACACGGGCCAGGTCGTTGAGTTCGTGCGCGGCGAAGCCGATGTTTTCCGCCACCGCCACAGGTTCGAGCCAGAACTTGGCGCGCGCTCCGTGACAACGTACATGGATATGCAAGGATTCGCGCGGGTCACCTTCGTTAGAGAAAAAGAAGAACTTGCAGCCCTTCCAGCGAAAAACGACCGGCATTCTCCATTCCCTTGCGTGCATATCGGGAAGGATTCTATCGCTCAAGCCGCTGCCTCAATACCGCGCTGTATGGTCGTGCCGAAGCAAACTTACGCTACGGATCGTCCAGCCAATGCCGAGGAATCGCACCGACCTTGTTCCGCGATGACATTCTGTTGATGAAAATCACCGTCGCATACGCCGTGCTCTGCCGAGCATGGTCTGTTGTAGCGTTATTGGCTTCAATCGTATTGAAAACGGTTACAACCATGCTCGCCTCACTCTTATGCGGAGATGCGGGCGTGGTTACCGGCGGCGCTGGGAAGGTAGGGCGATGGGTCACAATGGCGCCCCACGTTCAATCAATAACGTCTACCCGCCATGCCTGAACTCTCCTTCCTCGCCGTCTTCCTCACCGGCCTGCTTGGCGGCGCGCATTGCGTGGGCATGTGCGGCGGCATCGTCGCGGCGATTTCCCTACAGCCGGGGGGGAGGCAGCCGTTCGTGTTCCATCTGGCTTACAGCGCCGGGCGCATCGCCAGTTATTCGGCGGCGGGGGCGTTGGCGGGGCTGATCGGCTCGGCGGCTTTTCTGTCCGACACCTTGTACCCCGTGCAACTAGGGCTCTACTTCCTGGCGCAGGTCGTGCTGATTCTGCTCGGGCTTTATCTCGCCGGCCTGAACCAGAGCGTGCTGATTCTGGAGCGGGTGGGCGGGGGGGTGTGGCGGCGGGTGCAGCCGCTGCTGGCACGGGTGATGCCGATTCGCTCTCTGCCCCAAGCCCTGGCGGCCGGCGCTTTGTGGGGCTGGTTGCCGTGTGGGCTGGTTTACAGCGTGCTGGTGTCTGCCCTGGCTTCCGGCGGGGCTGGGCGGGGCGCCACGTTGCTGTTGCTGTTCGGCCTGGGCACCCTGCCCAATCTGCTGCTCATGGGCTGGGCGGCGACTTCGCTGCGGGAATGGCTGCGGCGGGTCTGGGTGAAACGGGCAGCCGGCCTGGGCGTTGCCTCGATGGGGGTTTGGGGATTAACGCAGTTATTGCGCTAATGCGGTCTGCGTGCTTTGGAACTCGCGCGCGAACTCGCTCTTCATGGTTTTGCCCAGCACATTGGCGTTGACCAGGAAGCGCAAAGTGTCTGGGGTGCTGACCAGGAATTCGCCCAGGTAGTAGACCGAACTGCCCTCGCGGACTTCGCGGATGGGAATGTTGGACAGGTTGTTGTGCAGATTGATGGCGCCGGCGTAAACCTGGCCGGCGACGGCTTCGCTCTTGCCGGATTTGCTCATTTTCACCAGGGTGATGGTGAGCAGGCCTCGATTCGGAGTGCGTTCCACGTTGTAGTTCTTCGCGGCCTCGGCGGTGAGTTCCGTGGTGGGCACGGCGACGCAGTACAACTCGATGTCTTTGGTGGTGTAGCGGTCACTGGCCTGGGCCTGGCCGGCAAGCAGGGCGGCGAACAGGAATAGCGCGTGGCGGATGGTCATGGTGGTCTCCTCGATACTTATATAAGAACCGCCACTATAGCGCCATAGCGCCGAAATGGCAGAGGCGCGCTGGTAAACTGCCCTGTTCCTGTTTCCCTCTTTCTCATCAATCGCCATGACCCAGATGACCCCCCAGGAAATCGTCCACGAACTCGACAAGCATATCGTCGGCCAGGACGCGGCCAAGCGCGCTTGCGCCATCGCCCTGCGCAACCGTTGGCGGCGGATGCAGGTGGAAGGCACGCTCAGACAGGAAATCACCCCCAAGAACATCCTCATGATCGGCCCCACCGGGGTTGGCAAGACCGAGATCGCGCGGCGCCTGGCGCGGCTGTCCGGGGCGCCATTCATCAAGGTGGAGGCGACCAAGTTCACCGAAGTGGGTTATGTCGGCAAGGATGTCGACAGCATCATTCGCGACTTGGCCGAGATCGCCATCAAACAGGCGCGCGAGGAAGCCACCCGCAAGGTGGCGATGCGCGCCGAGGAAGCCGCGGAGGAGCGTATTCTCGATGCCCTGTTGCCCGGCGCGCGCGATGCCTGGGAGGAAGGGGCTGGCAAGGAGGAATCGGCCACCCGGCAGAAATTCCGCAAGATGCTGCGCGAGGGGCAACTGGCCGACAAGGAAATCGAACTTGATCTGGCGGCCCCTTCCTCGCAGATGGAAATCTTCGCGCCGCCCGGCATGGAAGAACTCACCAACCAGCTTCAGGGCATGTTCCAGAACCTGGGCAATCGGCGCACGCAGAAGAAAAAGTTGAAAATCGGCGAAGCCTTGAAGCTGTTGACCGACGAGGAGGCCGGAAAGCTGGTCAACGAAGAGGAGTTGAAGCTCGCCGCCTTACGCAACGTCGAATCCAACGGCATCGTGTTCCTCGACGAAATAGACAAGATCGCCGGGCGTGAAAACCACGGCGCCGATGTCTCCCGGCAAGGGGTGCAGCGCGATCTGCTGCCGCTGGTGGAAGGCGCCACCGTCTCGACCAAGTTCGGCATGATCAAGACCGACCACATTTTGTTTATCGCCAGCGGCGCCTTCCATCTTGCCAAGCCGTCCGACCTGATCCCGGAAATGCAGGGCCGCTTCCCGATCCGCGTGGAACTCAGCAGCCTTTCCGTGGCCGATTTCGAACGGATACTGACCAGCACCGATGCCTGCCTCACCCGGCAATATCAGGCGCTGCTGGAAACCGAAGGGGTGAAGCTGGCATTCACCCCCGAGGCCATCCGCCGCCTCGCCGAAATCGCCTGGAGCGTCAACGAGCGTACCGAAAACATCGGCGCGCGCCGCCTCTACACGGTGATGGAACGCCTGCTCGACGAGCTTTCCTTCGAAGCCGACCGGCGCGGCGGCGAGACCTTCAACATCGACGCCACCTATGTCGATGCCCGCCTGAAGGAGCTCGCGGCGAGCGAAGATCTGGCGCGCTATGTGCTCTAGCAGCCTGTCGGACTTTGGTCGTCGGGGTCGCTTCGCAGCCGACGATTCCAAAGTCCGACAGGCTGCTACCCCAGCCGCCCGCGCGCCCGCCCGATCGCCGCGCGCACCGCCGCCGGCGCGGTGCCACCGAGATGGCTGCGCTGTGCCAGCGAGCCTTCCAGAGTGAGCACCTGGTAGACGTCCTCCTCCACCAGGGGTGAGAACGTCCGCAACTCGGCCAACGCCAGATCGGCCAGGTCGCAGCCTTTCTGTTCCGCCGCCCGCACCGTGCGCGCCACCGCTTCGTGAGCTTCGCGGAAGGGCAGCCCCTTGTTCACCAGGTAATCGGCCAGATCGGTGGCGGTGGCGTAGCCTTCGATGGCCGCCGAGCGCATGCGCTCGGCCCTGACCTGGATGCCCGGCACCATTTCCGCGTAGATCGCCAGCGAGTCGATCAGGGTATCGACGGCGTCGAACAGGGGTTCCTTGTCTTCCTGATTGTCTTTGTTGTAGGCCAGCGGCTGCCCCTTCATCAGGGTCAGCAACGCGATCAGGTGGCCGTTCATGCGGCCGGTCTTGCCGCGCATCAGCTCCGGCACGTCCGGGTTTTTCTTCTGCGGCATGATCGAGGAGCCGGTACAGAAGCGATCCGGCAGGTCGATGAAGCCGAAGCGCGGCGTCATCCAGAGCACCAGTTCCTCGGCCATGCGCGAGAAGTGGGTCATGATCAGGGCGCCGGCGGCGAGAAATTCTATGGCGAAGTCGCGGTCGGAGACGGCATCCAGCGAGTTCTCGCAGAGGCCCTCGAAGCCGAGTTCCCGCGCCACGAACTCGCGGTCTATGGGGTAGCTGGTGCCGGCCAGGGCGGCGGCGCCCAGGGGCAGGCGGTTGACGCGGCGGCGGCAATCGACCAGCCGGTCATGGTCACGCCCGAGCATCTCGAACCAGGCCATCATGTGATGGCCGAAGGTGACCGGCTGCGCCGCCTGAAGATGAGTGAAACCGGGCATCACCGTCTCCGCGTGCTGTTCCGCCAGGTCCAGCAGCGCCACCTGGGCGGCGCGCAACAGGGCCAGGATGCGGTCGATGGCGTCGCGCAGCCACAAGCGCACGTCGGTCGCCACCTGGTCGTTGCGCGAACGGCCAGTATGCAAGCGTTTTCCCGCATCGCCCACTTTCCGCGTCAGCGCCCGCTCGATGTTGAAGTGGATGTCCTCGTCGTCCAGGTTCCAGGTGAAGCGGCCCGCCTCGAAGTCGGCCAGGATTTCACCGAGGCCATGGCGGATGTCGGCGAGATCTTCAACCGAGAGCACGCCGACCTTCTGCAACATGGCCGCGTGCGCCAGTGAGCCCTGGATATCGAATGGCGCCAGGCGCCAGTCGAAGGGAATGGAAGCCGTGTAACGCTTGACGCGCTCGGACACCGGTTCGGAAAAACGGCCAGACCAGGCCTGGGCGGGAGTGGAGGGAGTGCTCATGGAGTGGTAGCTTTCGCGGCGTAGCTCAGGAGGCACGCATTATGACAAAGACCACTCAGGACTTCTCCCTGCCCGATTTCCGCAATCTGGGCATTCTGTTGCGCCTCATCCTGGCCGCCGAGGTGCTGGGACTGGTCGCCGCGCTGCTGGCCGGAACCAGTCCGGCGGATACCCCGGCCATTTTTCTCGGCGACGCCGCCTATCTGCAACCGCCCCTGCTGCTCACCCTGTTGCTGCTGTTCCTGATCGGGCCTTGGCTGGGGCGGAGCCCGCCGCAACAGGGGGTCGTGGTCGCCGTGCTGGCGGCGGCGACCAGCGCCGTGCTATGGCGGCTGCTCCTGGAGATCAATTATCCCGACGCCGCCAGCGGCAGCCTGGCGCGCACCGCCCTGCTCGCGGCGCTGCTGGGCCTGGCCCTGCTCGCCTGGCATGACTGGCGCGCGCGGCGGCTGTCCCCGGCGCTGCCGGAAGCGCGTCTGCAAGCCCTGCAAGCGCGCATCCGCCCGCACTTCCTGTTCAACAGCCTGAACAGCGTGCTGTCGCTGATTCGCTCCGATCCGGCGCGCGCGGAAACCGCGCTGGAAAACCTGGCCGACCTCTACCGCGTGCTGATGGCAGACAACCACGAACTCTCACCCTTGAGCCGCGAGATGGAACTGGCACGCGCCTATCTGGACCTGGAAACCCTGCGCCTGGGTGAGCGCCTGCGCGTCGACTGGCGCACCGACAACGCCCCGCCCGGCGCCTTGCTGCCCTCCCTCCTGTTGCAACCGCTGCTGGAAAATGCCGTCTACCACGGCATCGAACCGAATCCCCAGGGTGGCCGCATCGGTATCGACATCTTTGCGCGTGGCCAGCAACTGCACGTCGTGGTGCGCAATCCCCTCGGCAACGCCGTCCGCCCCGGCAACAGCATGGCGCTATCCAACATTCGCGAGCGCCTGCGACTGCATTTCGATGCCGAAGCGCGCCTGTCCACCCACGAAGCCGGCGGCGAGTTCCATGTGCAGGTGGTGATGCCGCTGAATACCGTGCCGGTCGACCATGCCCATTAAGGCCATCCTCGCCGACGATGAAGCGCTGGCGCGCAGCCGCCTGAAGAGCCTGCTCGGCGACCTCGGCCAGGAACCGCTGGTGGAAGTGGTGGCCGAAGCCGCGAACGGCGGCGAGGTACTGGACCGGGTTCTGGACACGCCCGCCGACGTCATTTTCATGGACGTCCAGATGCCCGGTATGACCGGCCTGGAGGCTGCGCGCCACCTGACGACAATGCCCACCGCATTGGGTAAATCACCCGCCATCATCTTCGTCACCGCGCACGACGAACATGCCATCGCCGCTTTTGAACTTCGCGCCGTCGATTACCTGTTGAAGCCGGTACGCCTGGCGCGCCTGAAAGAAGCCCTCAGCCGGATCCGGCCGCTGCCGCCGGATACCGCCGCCAGCCTCGCCCCGCGCCGCGCCAGCTTCACCGTGCTGGAACGCCACCGCATCCTGCAAGTCCCGGTCGCCGACGTTTTCTACCTGCGCGCCGAGCAACGCTACGTCACCGCCCGCACCCGCGAACGTGAATACCTGCTGGACGAATCGCTGGTGAAACTGGAAGAAGAATTCGCCGACGAGTTCCTCCGCCTGCACCGCAATTGCCTGGTCGCCCGCCGCCACCTGGCCGGCTTTGAGCGCGTCGAAAGCAGCGGCGAGGCGAACTGGCAGGCACTGCTCAAGGATTGGCCGGAAAAACTTCCAGTCTCGCGCCGGCAACTGCACGTGGTGCGCGAATTCAGGGGCCCGCGGCCAATGTAGTCGCGGCTTAACCACGCCATTTCCATAATGACATGTTCGAAATCGTCCTGGTCCAGCCGGAAATCCCTCCCAACACCGGCAACGTGATCCGCCTGGCCGCCAATACCGGCTGCCGTTTGCACCTGGTGCGCCCGCTGGGATTCGATCTCTCCGATAAGCATCTGCGCCGCGCCGGGCTCGACTATCACGAGTATGTGGAGTTGCGGGTGCACGACGACTGGCCGGCTTTGCGCGCCGCGCTTGCCGGGCGGCGCTTGTTCGCCTTGACCAGCAAAGGCTCGCAACTGCTGGGAACGGCCCGGTTTCAACCCGGCGATGCCTTCGTATTCGGCCCGGAAACGCGCGGCCTGCCGGCCGAAGTGCTGGCCGAATTCCCCGTAGATCACCGCCTGCGCCTGCCCATGCGGCCCGGCCAGCGCAGCCTGAATCTCTCGAATGCCGTGGCGGTGACCGTGTTCGAGGCCTGGCGCCAGAACGGTTATGGTGGTGGCGGGTAATGGCGTTCCCTGCGGAAAGCCCGACAGCCTCATAGAATTCCCTGCTCCATCGACGAGATCGAGTACCCATGACCCTGCAAGAACTGCGTTACCTGGTCGCCCTGGCCGATTGCGGCCACTTCGGGCAAGCCGCCGAGGCCTGTTGCGTCAGCCAATCGACGCTGTCCACGGGCTTGAAGAAACTGGAAGATTTTCTTGGGGTGATCGTGTTCGACCGCTCGCTGAAGCGGGTGGCACCCACCCCCATCGGCCATGAAATCGTCGAGTCGGCGCGCCGCATTGTCGAAGAAGCCGGGCGCATCCGGGAACTGGCCAGTTATGCCAAGGATCCGATGGATCGCACCGTGCATCTCGGCGTCATTCCCACCCTGGGGCCCTATTACTTGCCGCAGGTGCTGACCCAGGTGCGGCAGGCGCACCCGAAGCTGAGGTTGCTGCTGCGCGAGGAACTGACCCCGCACCTGCTCGCCCACCTCGCCGAAGGCAAGCTCGACGCCGGCCTGCTGGCGCTGCCGATCAGCGACCCGAGCCTGGAAGTGGTGCCGCTGTTCGTGGAGCCTTTCCTCGCCGCCGTGCCCGCCGATCACCCTTTGGCCGCGGCCAAGGAAGTGAATATCGACGAGCTCGCCCGGGCTGGGCTGCTGTTGCTGGAGGAGGGCCATTGCCTGCGCGACCAGGCGCTGGAAGCCTGCCACTTGCAAGGCCTGAAGAGCGAAGAAATCCGCGCCACCAGCCTGGAAACCCTGCGCCAGATGGTGGCGATGGGTCTCGGCGTGACTCTGATTCCCATCCTGGCCAGCGTCAGCCCGAGTGGCCAGCGGGTGGTGTTGAAACCGGTCGCCAAACCCGGCGCCTCGCGCAGCATCGGCCTGGTCTGGCGGCGCCGCTCAGCGCTCGCCTACACGCTGGCGCAACTGGCGGAAACCCTCGCGCGGCAGCTGCCGCCAGGGACGTTGAAGATGTAGCGCCGGCGCTACATCAATGCATGCGCGGCATGAAGTTGATGACCTTCGCATCGTCTCCTGCTGGACCCTTGCGGGCGCCGCTGGAGCAGGAAACGCCTTCGGTTTCCATGAGGAGGGCTTCCGCTTCATAGAGCAGGTTGATGACGTCCACATAGAAACGCTCCTTGGCCATCATCAGGGCGGTGATGCCACCCTCGTTGGCGGCCTTGACTTCGGCGCCGGCCGCGAGCAGGGCCGCACAGACCGCCGCTTCACCGCCGCCGGCGGCCAGCATCAGGGGAGTGAGGCCGAAGAAGATGCGGGCGTTGACGTCGGCGCCGGCGTCGATCAATGCCTGTACCACCGGGGCGAAACCGCAATCGAGTTCATGGTTGTAGGCCGCTTTGAAAATCGGCGTCCAGCCATGGGCATCACGGGCATTGGCGTCGGCACCGGCTTCGAGGAGGGCGTCGACGACCTCCAGGTGGCCGTTCACGGCGGCGATATGGAGGGCGGTGTCGCCGGCCTCATCCATCTCATTGGGGTTGGTGCCGGCGGCCAACATGTTGCGGACTTGTGCGCTGTCACCGGCACGGGCGGCGGTGTGGAGGGCTGCGGGCATGATTCAATCTCCGGGAGGGTTAATACCTGAGCATTGTAATCAACTATTACTTGTCGGGTTGGAAATTTTCATCGCGTCGAGGCCGCCGCTGAGTACAAACACGTCGAAGCCGCGCTGCGCCAGAAGGAAGGCGGCGGCGGCGCTGCGGCGGCCAGTCTGGCAATAGAGGAGGTAGGGCCGCGTGGGGTCCAGCGCCTTGGCGCGCAGGCGTAGCAGGTAGAGCGGCAAGTTGTGGCTGCCCTTGAGGCTGCCCTGTTTGTATTCATCTTCCATACGCACGTCGAGCAGGACCGCGCCGCGCCCGCGCAGCAGCTCGGCGGCCTCGTCCGCCGCCACCCGATGCACCAGCGGTTCCTGCAACAGGGTGAGGAAATCGCTGGCCGCCAGGCGCATGAGCAGGCCATTGCTGAGCATGGCGACCGTGGCATTGCGCGGCTCGCCGGAGATCAGTGCCTCCTCGCCGAAGCCCTGGCCGGGTTGCAGGCGCGCCAGCGCCACCGGTTTGCCGTCCTCGGTGGATCTCGTGACCTGGGCCTGGCCTTCGCGGATCAGGTAGTAGTAGTCGCCGGCTTCGCCCTGGCGGATCACGATCTGCCGCGCCGCCACCGGCAGGGGTTCGAAACGGCCGAACAGGTCGTGCAGATTGGCCGGCGGTACGCGCGCGAAGGCGGGGTTGCGCAACAGGTCGAACAACCAACTCGGGTCGTCGCCCTCGAACTCGGTGACTTCATAGGCGGTGGCCTGGTCGCGCGCCACCAGGCGGTCCAGGGCGTCATCGGCGAACGCCGCCACCACGCAGGCGCCGCGCGCCACGCAGGTGTAGCGGCGCGGCTTGAGGCGGGCCAGCGGGTGGCGCGCGGCATCGCCGCCGGCACGAATGATCAGCGGTTGCCTGTCATCGGCCGCCGCGTCCAGCTCAACTTCCCCCTCCAGCAGGTAATAGCTGTCGTGATCCTCATCGCCACGCTTGAACAGCGTCTGGCCCCGTTCCAAATGCACTACCCGGCCTTGCTGGGTGGCCAGTTGCAGGGCTTCTTCGGACAGCCCGTTGAAGGGGACAAGTTGTGAAAGTTGCTGGGCTTGCATGGCGGTTTATCCAAGGCCCAGTTCGGCCCAGAGCGCATCCACTTTTTGTTTCACGGCATCGCTCATACGGATGGGGGTGCCCCACTCACGGGAGGTTTCACCCGGCCACTTGTTGGTGGCGTCGATCCCCATTTTGCTGCCCAGGCCGGATACCGGGCTGGCGAAATCCAGGTAATCGATGGGCGTGTTTTCCACCAGCAAGGTGTCGCGCGCGGGATCGACCCGGGTGGTCAGCGCCCACATGACTTCCGGCCAGGAGCGCACGTTCACGTCGGCGTCGGTGACGATGATGAACTTGGTGTACATGAATTGGCGCAGGAAGCTCCAGATGCCGAACATCACCCGCTTGGCGTGGCCGGGGTACTGCTTCTTCATGCTCACCACCGCCATGCGGTAGGAGCAGCCTTCCGGCGGCAGGTAGAAATCGGTGATCTCGGGAAACTGCTTTTGCAGCAGCGGCACGAATACTTCGTTCAGCGCCAGGCCGAGGATAGCCGGTTCGTCCGGGGGGCGGCCGGTGTAGGTGGAGTGGTAGATCGCATCGCGGCGCAGGGTGATGCGCTCGACCGTGAACACCGGGAAGGTTTCCTGTTCGTTGTAATACCCGGTGTGGTCGCCGAACGGGCCTTCCAGGGCGGTCTCATTGGGATGGATGACACCTTCCAGGATGATTTCGGCGGAAGCCGGCACTTGCAGGTCGCAGCCCAGCGCCTTCGCCACGATGGTCTTGGCACCGCGCAGGAGGCCGGCGAACTGGTATTCGGACAGCGAATCCGGCACCGGCGTCACCGCGCCCAGTATGGTGGCCGGATCGGCGCCGATGGCCACGCACAACGGGAACGGTTGGCCGGGATTCGCGGCCTGGAAGTCGCGGAAATCCAGCGCGCCGCCGCGATGCGCCAGCCAGCGCATGATCAGCTTGTTGGGCCCGATGACCTGTTGCCGGTAGATGCCCAGGTTCTGCCGTGGTTTCGAGCTTGGCAACCCCTGGGGTCCGCGGGTGATGACCAGGCCCCAGGTCAGCAGCGGGCCGACGTCGCCCGGCCAGCAGGTCTGGATCGGCAAGCGTGCAAGGTCCACGTCCCGACCTTCCCACACCACTTCCTGGCAGGCCGGCGAGCGAATCTCCTTCGGGCTCATGTTCAATACCTGTTTCAGAATCGGCCATTTGTCCCAGGCGTCTTTCAGGCCGCGCGGGGGTTCCGGTTCCTTCAGGTAGGCGAGCAGCTTGCCGATCTCGCGCAACCGCGCCGGGTCTTCCTCGCCCATGCCCAGCGCCACGCGCTTGACCGTGCCGAACAGGTTGGCCAGTACCGGCATGGCATGGCCTTTCGGTTTCTCGAACAACAGGGCGGGACCGCCGGCGCGCAGGACGCGGTCGCCGATCTCGGTCATTTCCAGATTCGGGTCGATCTCGGCACGGATGCGCTTGAGTTCGCCGCGTGCTTCCAGTTGCGCGATGAAGTCGCGCAGATCGGCATAACGCATGGAGGATTACTCTGGTTCAGGTTTGCCGGCGGGGTCGGCGGCAACAAATTGGAAAACCTGGTCCTTGACGCGGAAGGTGCCCAGCTTCCCGCCCAGATCCGGCGGCACCTCCTTGAACTCCTGGACCCGGCAGGATTGCGTGCTGACGGCGAATACGCGCTTGCCGGTCTTCAGCAAGTGCAGCGGTTCCGGGTATTCGTCCGGAGCCTGATACATCGCGATGCGCGTATCCACGGGTACCTCCTTGATCGTCATGCCGCCATTGCAGTCCGGCAGGTGGCTGGCCATCACCTCGATTTCCAGGGTGTCTTGCCAGAACCAGGTCTGGTTGCGCACCAGGGTGATGGCGTGGCCCTTCTCCGGGAAGGAATAGGACGCGGTGTCCTGTAAGCAGCCGGCCAGGGGCAGAACAGCGAGGAACAAGAGCGAGCGAGACAAAAAATTCATGAGTGGTTGCCTCCAGGGGAGTGGGTGGACAAGCCGGCGCAGTGTAACCCGTCGACACGCCGCCTGAGATCGCGGCGAAACCACCCGATGGCGGAGTCCATGGGCCGATTCTGAGCACCGTCGGGCAGGGTTACAATTCGTCGCTCAATCCGGATGCCCCTCATGGACCTCGCCAATTTCACCGACCATTTCCTGATCGCCATGCCCAAGATGATGGACCCCAACTTCACCGGCACGCTGACCTATATCTGCGATCACGGCGAACAGGGGGCGCTCGGCGTGGTGGTGAATCGCCCCATCGAGCTCAGCCTGGACAGTTTGTTCAGCCAGATCGGCCTTGACCTCGTTGACGATCACTTGAAGCAGGAGCCGGTTTACTACGGCGGCCCGGTGCAGGTGGAACGGGGTTTCGTGCTGCACCGGCCGGTGGGCGCCTGGGGTTCCACCTTATCGGTGAACGACCGGGTCGGGTTGACCACCTCCAAGGACATCCTGGAAGCCACCGCCCGCCTCGAAGGCCCGGCGGAAATTCTGGTAACCCTGGGCTACGCCGGCTGGGGGCCGGGGCAACTGGAAGACGAGATCAAGCAGAATGCCTGGCTCACGGTGCCGGCCGACCCGCAAGTGATCTTCGGCTATCCCGCCGCGGCGCGCCTGAATGCGGCCATGCACCTGCTGGGCATCGACCTGGCCATGCTGGCGGAAGAAGCCGGACACGCATGAGTTCGCAACAGCGGGGCGCCGTGCTGGCCTTCGATTTCGGTACCCGCAAGATCGGTGTCGCCGTCGGAGATTGGGAAACCCGGATGGCGCATCCGCTGGAAGTGATCCGTGGCGAGGCCAACGACCCGCGTTTCGCGCGCATTGCCGCCCTCATCGACGAGTGGCGGCCCAGCCAACTGGTGGCCGGCCTGCCGCTGTCGCTGGACGGTGAGGAACATGGCCTTACCCGGCGCGCGCGCCGTTTTGCCAACCAGCTCAATGGCCGTTTCAACCTGCCCGTCATTCTGGTCGACGAACGCCTCACCTCCGTCGAAGCCGATTCCCGCCTGCGCGAAGCCGGTGTCAAGGCGGCCAGCCGAAAACAGGTGGAAGACAGCGTCGCCGCCCAACAAATCCTGCAAGACCATTTCGATCACTCCCCTCACCCCCAACCCCTCTCCCGCCCGCGGGAGACGGGAGCTTCATGAGCCGCTTCGCGCCGTTCACGGTAACGACCATGCCACTGCCCTCGCCTGAACAGCTCATCGTCCGCCTGGCGGACCAGATCGCCCCCATTCTGGGAGCGGAGTCCACGCAAATAAGCGCCCTGGTCGGCATCCACACCGGTGGCGTCTGGGTGATGGACGCCTTGCTCGCCCGCCTGGGGCGCGATCTGCCCCGTGGTGTGCTCGACATCTCCTTCTACCGCGACGACTTTTCCCGCATCGGCCTGCATCCCCAAGTGAAGCCCTCGGACATCCCATTCGACATCGAAGGGCGCCGCGTGCTGCTGATCGACGACGTGCTCTACACCGGCCGCACCATCCGCGCGGCCATGAATACCTTGTTCGATTACGGCCGCCCGGCGGCGATCCGACTGGCCGTGCTGGTGGACCGGGGCGGCCGGGAAATGCCGATCTGCCCGGATTTCGTCGGCGCCCATCTGGAGCTGGCGGAACACGAGAACATCGCCCTCACCCGCGCCGACGAGGGCACGCTGGGCTTCAAGGTCAATAACCGCGCATGAAAAACAATCTGCAACTGACCGAGGATGGCCAACTAAGGCACCTGCTGAGCCTGGACGGCCTGCCCGCGCGCATCCTCACGCAAATCCTGGATACCGCCGCCTCCTTCGTCGCGGTGGGCGAACGCGAAGTGAAGTCGGTGCCGCTGCTGCGCGGCAAAGCGGTGTTCAACATCTTCTTCGAGAACTCCACGCGCACCCGCACCACCTTCGAGATCGCCGCCAAGCGGCTGTCGGCGGACGTGGTCAACCTCAACGTCGGCGCCTCCTCGCAGAGCAAGGGTGAAACCCTGCTCGACACGGTGGCCAACCTCGCGGCCATGCACGCCGACATGTTCGTGGTGCGCCACGCCGCCGCCGGCGCCGCCCACCTGATTGCCCGCCACGTGGCGCCGCACATCAGCGTGGTGAACGCCGGCGACGGCCGCAGCAGCCATCCCACCCAGGGCCTGCTCGACATGTTCACCATCCGCCACTTCAAGGGGGGCTTTCACAACCTGCGCGTGGCCATCGTCGGCGACGTCCTGCACTCGCGGGTGGCACGCTCGCAAATCCACGGCCTCACCACCCTGGGCTGCCCGGAAGTACGCGTGATCGCGCCCAAGACCCTGTTGCCGCGCGATGTCAGCAATCTCGGCGTGCATGTCTATCACAACATGGAACAGGGCCTGAAGGATGTCGACGTGGTGATGATGCTGCGCCTGCAGAACGAACGGATGCAGGGTGCCCGCCTGCCCTCCGCCGGCGAGTTCTACAAACACTGGGGCCTCACCGTCGAGAAACTGCGCCACGCCAAGCCCGACGCCATCGTCATGCACCCCGGCCCGATGAACCGTGGCGTGGAAATCGACTCCGAAGTCGCCGACGGCCCGCAATCGGTCATCCTCGCGCAAGTCACCTTCGGCATCGCGGTGCGCATGGCGGTCATGAGCATTCTGGCGGGGAATTGAACATCATGGATATGGCACAGCCCGGTAGCCTGTTTTCGGACAGAACGGCGCCCTTGATCTCGGATCATTTCGAGAGGGCTGCCGAGGCCGTCGTGTTCCCCGGCAGTTGCCTGAAATTGCTGAGGGAGATACCCGACAAGAGTATGCAACTCGTTGTGACTTCCCCTCCCTATAACATCGGCAAGGAATACGAACGGCGGTTGAATCTGGATGTTTATCTGGCTCAGCAGGCTGAGGTGATACGTGAATGCGCTCGGGTCCTCTCGGAACGGGGCAGCATTTGTTGGCAGGTGGGAAATTATGTCCATGACGGCGCCATCGTGCCGCTGGACGCGGTGCTTTATCCAATTTTCCGTGAAACCGGATTGGTTATGCGTAATCGTATCGTCTGGCATTTCGAGCATGGCCTGCATTGCTCGAAACGTTTTTCCGGGAGATATGAAACCATCATGTGGCTCACTCGACCAGGTAAGGATTACGTTTTTAATCTCGATCCGGTGCGCGTCCCGCAAAAATATCCCGGTAAAAAACATTTCAAGGGGCCCAAAGCCGGGGAATATTCCTGTAATCCGCTAGGCAAGAATCCGGGTGACGTTTGGGATATTCCAAATGTTAAAAGCAATCACGTCGAAAAAACCGAGCATCCCTGCCAGTTTCCAACCGAGTTGACTGACCGATTGGTTCTCTCCATGACCAATCCAGGAGATTGGGTATTCGATCCTTTCCTTGGGACGGGAACCACCATTGCCTCTGCTGTACGCCACGGGCGCCGAGGCGCCGGAGCAGAAATCGTCGGTCGCTATATTACTATTGTGCGAGAGCGTGTTGCCTCTGCCATGGAAGGGACGCTGCGCGTCCGCCCGATGGGGCGGCCAAAATATGACCCGCTGGCCGCTGGTAACAGCCTGACCCAATCCCCTTGGGCAGACCATGAAAGCGCGGAGGAAAAGCAGCTTCGTTTAATGCAAAACAGAGCACGCTACAGCCATGAAAATCGTTGAAACCTATTCGCATCTCAACGGCCTGGAGTTTTTGTTGGTACACAAACCAGGTTTGTGGGATGAAATTCAGCAAGTCGTCACGGCTGTCGATGGCGCGGCCTGCAAAACAAAAATCCCAAAAGGAAAACGCACCCAGGGTCAGGTTTTCTTTAGCCCGGTGAAAATGAATCGGACGTTCAAGAACTTGTTGGGCGACAAGAACTGGCAGGAAAGTCGGGTGAGCTATTGGGTGACAGGCGATGCGCGACTAATCAGAAAGACGCTGCCCATGCCGCCTGAAGAGCAAAAACGGGAAATCGAGGCGGCTGGCGCGGCGGCTATCTACAGTTACAACCAGACAGATTTCGTCAAGCACCTCGCTTTCTACATTGGCGATCAAATTGATGTCGGCATCGAAATACTCCCCATGAAATCATTGCAGTCGCAAATGAGTTCGGGCGTTTCCTATTACGAAGGCGAGTTGTACAACGTGGTCAGGCAGGGGCGGGCGTGCAGGCCGTGCCTCTGGTATTGGTAGGAATTGACGCATGAAAATCCACATCAAGAACGGTCGCATTATCGACCCCGCTAGCGGGCTGGATGCCGTCCAGGACGTCTATCTCGCCGCTGGCCGGATCGTCGCCCTGGGCCAGGCGCCGGCCGATTTCCACGCCAATGCCGAGATCGACGCCGCCGGCCTGGTGGTGGCCCCCGGCTTGGTCGATCTGGCGGTACGTCTGCGTGAGCCAGGTTTTGAATACATGGCGACGCTGGAGTCCGAGATGCACGCGGCGGCGGCGGGCGGCATCACCTCGCTGGCCTGCCCGCCCGACACCGACCCGCCTCTGGACGAGCCGGGCCTGGTCGAGATGCTCAAGTTCCGGGCCAAGAATAGCCCCGGCCCGCGCGTCTACCCGGTCGGCGCCCTGACCTGGAAGCTCAAGGGCGAGCGGCTGACCGAGATGGCCGAACTGACCGAGGCGGGCTGTGTGGCCTTCAGCCAGGCCGATTGCCCGACCGTCGATACCCGCGTGCTGCTGCATGCGCTGGAGTATGCCTCGACCTTGAACCTGCCGGTCTGGCTGCGCCCCGAGGACGCGCATCTGGGCAAGGGCGGCGTGGTGCATGACGGCATCGTCTCGGCCCGTCTGGGCCTGGCCGCCATCCCGGTACCGGCCGAGACCGTGGCGCTGGCCACCATCATCCTGCTGGTGCGCGAGACTAGGGCGCGGGTCCACCTTTGCCGTTTGTCCAGCCGGGCCGGCGTGGAGATGGTGCGCCTGGCCAAGGCCGATGGCCTGCCCGTCACCTGCGACGTCGCCATCCATCACGTCCACCTGACCGATATGGATGTCGCCGACTTCAACGCCAACTGCCATGTGACACCGCCATTTCGTAGTCAGCGGGATCGGGACGCCATTCGCCAGGCCATTGCCGATGGCGTGATCGATGCCATCTGTTCCGACCATGCACCGGTGGACGACGACGCCAAGGAAAAGCCCTTCCAGGAATCCGAGCCGGGCGTCACCGGCGTCGAGCTGCTGCTGCCGCTGACCCTGAAATGGGCGCGGGAAGCCGGTCTGAGCCTGGCCGACGCGCTTGCCCCAATCACCTGCAAGGCGGCCGACATACTGGGTGTGGACGCCGGCCGATTGGCCGTGGGGCGGCCCGCCGATCTATGTCTGTTCGACCCGGACGCGACCTGGATGGTGAGCGAGCGGTCGCTGCTCAGCCTGGGCAAGAATAGTCCGTTCCTGGGCTACGAGATGCAGGGGCGAGTGCGTTATACCGTGATCGATGGCCACATCGATTACAAGGCCAACTGAATCTAGGTTGAATGGAGGTGCGGCGTGCGTTTGGATGATGAGCGGGAAAGCGGCAACGTCGAGGACCGCCGGGGCGGCGGCTTTGGCGGCCTGCCGATTGGCGGCCGGCATATCGGCATCGGCACCATCGCCATTGCCCTGGCGGCCTGGTACTTCGGCGTCGATCCCAGCGTGGTCCTGAATATGGCCTCCGGCCCCGCGCAGTCGACTCAGGTGCAGTCGGCCCCGGCGCCGGCCGACGACCCGATGGCACGCTTTGTCGGCAAGGTGCTGGCTGAGACCGAAGATACCTGGCAGCCGATCTTCCAGAGCGAGGGTAAGCAGTACGTCGAGCCCAAACTGGTGCTCTACAGCGGCAGCACTCCTACCGCCTGCGGCGCCGGCGAGGCAGCCATGGGGCCGTTTTACTGCCCCGGCGACCAGAAGGTCTACATCGACTTGTCGTTCTATCAGGAACTCAAGGACCGTTTTCACGCGCCCGGCGATTTCGCCGAGGCCTATGTGATTGCCCACGAGATCGGCCACCATGTGCAGAACCTGCTGGGCATCACGGCGCGGGTCGATCGACAACGTCAGCGGCTGAGCAAGGCGGAGGCCAACCGGCTATCGGTTAAGGTGGAATTGCAGGCTGATTGTCTGGCCGGGGTGTGGGCAGCCAATGCCGACAAGACCCGCCATATCCTGGAACAGGGCGACATCGAGGAGGCAATCGCCGCCGCCACCGCCATCGGCGATGATCGCTTGCAGCAACAGTCGCGCGGCTATGCGGTGCCGGACAGTTTTACCCACGGCAGCTCGGAGCAACGTGTGCGCTGGTTCACACGCGGCATGGAAGGCGGCAAGCCGGGCGTCTGCAATACCTTTACCGCCGCCAGTCTGTAGAGGCCTGGTCAGTGCAATAGCCGGTGACGGGTGAGCGTCAGGCCGGCAGTGAAGCCGGCTACGCCATAGGCCAGCAGGACCGCGACATGCAGCAGCGGCAAGGTTGGCGACTGGCCCAGGATCAGCGGCCGGGCCAGTTCGATGGCATGGGTCAGGGGTAGCACGGCGGCCAGGCCCGCGAGCCAGTCCGGCAGGGCGTTGGTGGGGTAGAACACGCCGGATAACAAGACCATGGGGGTAATGGCCAGGCTGAAGTAATACATGAAAAAATCGTAATTGGGCGCCACCGAGTTGACCATCAGGCCCAGCCCGGCGAAACACAGCCCGGTCAGTACGATCACCGGCAGCAGCCACAAGGTTAGCGCGAAATCGGCGTACAGGCCGAGCGTCCAGATCACCGCCAGGATGGCCAGGCCGGACAGCAGGCTCTTGCTCGCCGCCCATAGCCATTCGCCCATCAGTACATCGGTCAGCGACAGCGGCGTGTTCAGGATGGCGTCCCAGGTCTTCTGCACATGCATACGGGAGAAGGCCGAATAGAGCGTCTCGAAGGTGGCGCTGTTCATCACGCTGTAGGCCAGCGAACCGGCGGCGAGAAAGTGCAGGTAAGGCACGCCCTCGACCTTGCCGAGGAACTGGCCCAGGCCATAGCCCAGTCCGAGCATATACAGTAGCGGATCGGCCAGGTTGCCGAGGATGGAGGGCGCGGCCAGTTTCTTCCAGACCAGGAAATTGCGTTGCCAGACGGGGAAGAAGGACAGTAAGGCGTGAGGCGTGCGGGGTGAGGGGCTAGCCCCGCGCTGGTTGGTTTTCCTCACGCCTATCTCCTCACCCATCACTAGTCTCTCAGATCCCGGCCGGTCAGCTTGAGGAACACGTCCTCCAGGTTGGCCGGTCGGTGCAGGTAGCGTAGCGTCGGTTGCTTGTCCAGTTCGGCAATCACCGGCTCAGGGTCGGCGGTGTAGCAGAATAGGGTTTCGCCGGCCGACTCACAGCGCTGGCACAGGTCGAGCGCGCAGACTCGCCAATCGGCCAGGGTATCGCCATAGACCTCGACCACCTGGGGTTCGATATGGGCACGGATCAGGTCGCGCGGCGAGCCTTCGACGATGATGCGGCCGCGGTCAATGATGCTGATGCGGTCGCACAGTCGCTCGGCCTCGTCCATGAAGTGGGTGGTGAGTAGCAGTGTCTTGCCCTTGCCGATCAGCCGACGCAGGCCTTGCCAGACCAGGTGCCGGGCCTGAGGGTCGAGGCCGGTGGTCGGCTCGTCCAGGATCACCAGGTCGGGGTCGTTGACCAAGGCGCGGGCCAAGGTCAAGCGTCGCTTCATGCCGCCGGACAGGCTGGTGACGCTGGCATCACCCTTGCCGGTGAGGCCGGCGAAGTCGAGCAGATCGGGCACGCGGTCCTCGACCTTGGCGCGGCTGAGACCGAAATAGCGGCCATAGGTCAGCAGGTTCTCGCGCACCGTAAAATCGGGGTCCAGGCTATCCACCTGGGGCACCACGCCGACCCGCGCGCGGGCGAGTCCAGACTCGGCAGGCATGATGTGACCGAGTAATTCGACCTGACCGGCATCGGCCTCGATCAGACCCAGGGCCAGCCTGAGCGTGGTGGTCTTGCCAGCGCCATTGGGGCCCAGCAGTCCGTGGCATTGGCCGGCGGCGATGGTCAGGTCGATCGCGTCCACCACGGTCTGGCCGCCGTAGCGTTTGGTGAGTCCAGTGAGGCGCAGCGGAGAGTTGTTCACGATCAGAGCCCGCCCATCGGCGTCGCGATGACGACCTCGATAGGCAGTCTGAAATGCGTCAATCGATCTTCAGCCGTTCGACTATCTTGCCGTCGCGTAAGTGGGATTCGATGATCTCGTCGATGTCGGCGGCATCGACATAGGTGTACCAGACCGCGTCGGGATAGACCACGCAGACCGGCCCGTGGGCGCAGCGGTCGAAACAACCGGCGCGGTTGACCCGGCAGTCGCCGCCCTGGCCATGCAGGCCGAGCTGTTTGGCCTTTTTCTTGGCATGTTCGAACATCGCTTCGGCATCGTGATCGGTGCAACACGGGGCGCCGTCCTCGCGCCGGTTGAGGCAGAAAAACAGGTGGTGTCGGTAGTAGCTCATGGTCAGATCAACTCATCGTATTTAGCGGCGTTGCCCCTGGCCTTCTCGACCGGGTATTTACGGGCATTGATCGCCAGTTTGTCCTCGGCGGCGTTCAACAAATCGATATCCAGGCAGTTGGCCATGCTGACCAGATAGATCAGCACGTCGGCCATCTCCTGACGTACCGCTTCGCGCTTGGCCTTGGGCAGATCGGCGCTCTCCTCGGCGGTGAGCCACTGGAACGGTTCGAGTAGTTCCGCCGCCTCGACGATTAGCGCGGCGGCGAGGTTCTTGGGCGTGTGGTAGCGCAGCCAGTCGCGCTCGCGGCCAAAGGCGCTCACGGCCGCAGCGAGTTCGGGGAGGGTCTTGATGGCCATCAGTTTTTGGCCGGTTCCGGCGCGGGTGTTTCGTTCGGCTGCTCGACGGTTTTCTTGGCCGGACCGGGATAGCCGGCCACTTCCAGCATCTTGTCCCAGACCGAAGGCGAATAACCGCGCTGCATCGACTCGCCGATAAACAGGACCGGAACCTCCAGCGCGCCGGTACGTTGTTTCAGTTCCTTGGCCAGCTTGGGGTTGCGGTCGGCGTTTTTCAGGCTGAAGGGCACGCCGCGCTGGCGCAGGTAGTCGGCGGCCTGATCGCAGGTGGCGCCGCAATTGCCGCTGTAGAGCGTAACCGGCGGGCCGGATTTGGCGGCCCCATCGCTATCGGCGCTCGGCGTGTTGATGCGTTTCATCTGTTTGACATTGGCCGGCGGCGGCGAGTCGGTGTAATGCACATGGCCCTGGGAATCGGTCCAGCGGTATAGCTCGGCGGCGGCCGGCAGGGCGAAGGTCAGGGCCAGCAGAAAAAGGACATAGCGTTTCACGAGGTTCCTCCCGATACACGATCAGACCATGCCATTATGCCTCAGCAATGCGTCGATGGTCGGTTCACGGCCGCGGAATGCCTTGAACGACTCGATGGCGTCGCGGCTGCCGCCGACGCCGAGTATCTCGCTCCAGAACCGCTCGCCGATGGTTGGGTTGAGTACGCCGTGCTCCTCGAACAGGGCGTAGACGTCGGCCGACAGCACCTCAGCCCACTTGTAGCTGTAATAGCCGGCCGCGTAGCCGCCGGCGAAGATGTGCGAAAAGGTATTGGGAAAGCGGTTGTAGTCGGGCGGGACGACCACGGCGATGCGTCGGCGCAGCGCATCCAACAATTGCAGCGGGGTTTGCGCCGCCGGGTCGAAGTCGCTGTAGAGGTGCATGTCGAACAGGGCGAACTCGATCTGGCGCAGGGTCTGCATACCGGCCTGAAAGTTCTTGGCCGCCAGCATCTTGTCGAACAGCGCGCGCGGTAGCGGCGCGCCGCTATCGACGTGGGCGGTCATGTGCTTGAGCACGTCCCATTCCCAGCAGAAGTTCTCCATGAATTGCGATGGCAACTCGACCGCGTCCCATTCGACGCCGTTGATGCCGGACACGCCCAGCTCCTCGACCCGGGTGAGCAGGTGATGCAGGCCGTGACCGAACTCATGGAACAGGGTGACCACCTCGTCATGGCTGAACACCGCTGGCTTGTCGCCAATGGGGCGGGTGAAGTTGCAGGTCAGGTAGGCCACCGGGGTCTGGATGCCTTGCCCCTTGCGCCGTCGGGTGATGGCGTCGTCCATCCAGGCGCCGCCGCGTTTGCTATCGCGGGCGTAGAGGTCGAGGTAAAACTGACCCACCCGCTGTCCGGCCCGGTCGTCGATGGCGTAAAACTTCACCGAGTCGTGCCAGACCGGCGCCTGGTCGGGGCGGATCGCCAGGCCGTACAAGGTCTCGACCAGCCGGAACAGGCCGGTCAGAACCACTGGTTCGGGGAAGTATTGCTTCACCTCCTGCTCGGAGAAGGCGTAGCGCGCCTCGCGCAGTTTTTCCGAGGCGTAGCCGACATCCCAGGCCTGGAGTTCTGGCAGGCCCAGTTCCTTGGCGGCGAATGCGCGCAACTCGGCCATGTCGCGCTCGGCATAAGGCTTGGCGCGTTGTGCCAGGGTCTCCAGGAAGTCCAGCACCTCGGCCGGCGTGCGCGCCATCTTGGCCTCCAGCGACAGCTCGGCGTAGTTGGCGAAGCCGAGCATCCGGGCCGCCTCGCCGCGCAACTCGACTAGGCGGTCGATCAGCCGGGTGTTGTCCATGGTGGCCGGACCGAACTCCGAAGCGCGCGTGACATAGGCCCGATACATCGCCTCGCGTAGCGCCCGATTCGCGCAGAACTGCATGATCGGCATGAAGGCCGGAGCCTGTAGATTGAGCTTGAAGCCGGTCTTGCCGTCGGCCTCGGCCAGCTCGCGGAACAAGGCCTTGGCGTCATCCGGGACGCCGGCCAGTTCGGCCTCGTCGGTGATGAATCGGTCCCAGGCGTTGGTGGCGTCGAGCAGGTTTTCCTCAAACTTGGCCGCCAATTTGGCCAGTTCCTCCTGAATCGTCAGGAAGCGGGCCTTCTGATCTTCCGCCAGGTCGGCGCCGCCCAGGCGGAAATCACGTAGTTCATTTTCGATCACACGGCGCCGCTCATCCGACAGGTCTTTAAAATTGCCTTGCCCGCGCAGTCCCTGGTATTTGCGATAAAGGCCGGCGTGCTGGCCCAGCTCGGCGTAATACTGGGTAATCCTGGGCAGGTTGTCGTTGTAGACCGCGCGCAACTCGGGGCTGTCCAGCACCGAATGCAGGTGGGAAACCTGACCCCAGGCACGGGCCAGGCGTTCGTGGCCGTTCTCCAGCGGGGCGACAAAGCCATCCCAGTCTGGAGCCGCGTCGATAGCAACCAGCCTCTCAACCAGGGCGCGGCCTTCCGCCAATAATTGGTTCACGGCCGGGCCGACGTGTTCGGGTTTGATCTCGGCAAAACGCGGCAGACCGGTAAAGTTAAGCAAGGGGTTCATGGCGGTTCTGGAATTAGGTATTGGGCGGATTATACTTTGGGCATTTCTTCATTTATCCAGAGCCATGGCCGTCGAATCCTATCAAGACATCTACCCGGCGCTCGGCAAGGCCGTTTACATTCACCCTGCGGCCACCGTGATCGGCGACGTGGCGCTGGGCGACTATGTGTCGGTCTGGCCCGGGGTGGTCATCCGCGGCGACGTGAATTTCATCCGCATCGGCGAGGCCAGCAACATCCAGGACCAGTCGGTGCTGCACGTCAGCCACCGCAGTCCGGCCGATCCCGAGGGCGCGCCGCTGATTATCGGCGCGCGCGTCACCGTTGGCCATGCCTGCATACTGCATGGCTGCATGATCGGCGACGAGTGCCTGATCGGCATGGGCGCCATCGTCATGGACAAGGCGGTGTTGCCAGCGCGCGTACTGCTCGGCGCCGGCAGCCTGGTCCCGGAAGGCAAGACGCTGGAGTCGGGCTGGCTTTACCTCGGTCGGCCGGCCAAGGCCGTGCGGCCGCTGACCGAGGCGGAGATCGCCGGTTTGCGGACCCACGCCGAGCATTATGTCGAATGGGCGGCGGATTATCGGTAGGAGCGGCCATGTGCTGTAGGGCGGGATTCATCCCGTCAACGCCGGTTACATGACTGAGGGTAGGTCGGACTGAAGTCCGACAAACCAGTCCCGCCTACAGGCCGCTGACGGCCTGATCCGGGAAATCGATGGTAGCGGCCAGGCCTTTGCCCTCCAGCCCTTTGCCGAATGTGAGTTTGCCCCGATAGCGGGCGACGATGCGCAGGACGATGGACAGTCCCAGGCCGACGCCGGTCGCGTCGGTTCGCCCCAGGCGGTTGAACCGTTGCCCCAGCCCTGCCAGTTCCGAGTCGGCGATGCCGGGCCCGTTGTCCGCCACGACCAGCCGCGTGCGCCCGGTGCGTTGACTGACGATGACCCGAATGCGGCCGCCGGCCGGGGTATAGCGCAGGGCATTATCCAACAGGTTGCGTAGCAGTATCCGTAGCGCATCTTCCTCGCCGCGCAGATTGGTCGGTTCGGCGTGCAGCGATAGGCGAATGCCCTTGGTGAGGGCGGCCGGCACCATTTCTCCGCAGAGTTCGCGGGCCAGTTCGGCCAGGTTCAGGGGCGCATCCGGTTCGCCTTCGATGGCCTCCAGTCTGGCCAGCGTCAGCAACTGGTTGACCAATCGAGTCATCCGTTCGGCGGTCGCGGCGGCCTGCGTCTGGGCTTGAATGCGGGCCTCCTTGTGGTTGGCCAGGCGCAGGGCATCCAGTTGGGCGCGCAACGCGGCCATTGGCGTGCGCAGTTCATGGGCGGCATCGCCGGTGAAGCGGCGCTCATATTCCAGTGCGTTGCCGAGACGGTCGAGCAGGATATTAAGCGCCTTCAGTAGTGGCCAGAATTCCTTGGGCGCGTTGCCGACCGTGAAATGCCGCAAGTGGTTCGGGTTGCGGGCTGCTACGTCGGCGGTGAGTTTCCGGATCGGCGCCAGGCCGCGATAGGTGATCCAGATCAGTGCGATGACGCTGATCGGCAGAATGGGCAGATAAGGCCGACTATTGCTCCAGGCGATATTCTCGACCATCTCTTTTCGGGCCTTCAATGCCTGCCCGGCGATGGCCCTGAATTCGCCGTTCGGCGAGGTCTGGGCGAATACTCGAAACGATCGTCCTGCCCAAGTCGCCGTGCTGAAGCCATCCTGGCGGCTGAATAGCAGCGGCGTGTTCATGTCGCCGGAACGTAACAGCAGCCGAGGGAAAGGCCGATTGTCCGTGCCGGTCGAACGAGGCCGCCGGGTGGGAGCGATCTCGTCGCCTCGGTCTTTCAACTGCCAGACCTGAAAGACGATATAGCTATGTTTGGCATCAAAGCTGACGCCGATGTCGCCAGCCGTATTGGCGTTGTCTGCGCGGCTCAGGAACAGCAAGGTCTGAACCAGTTCGGCCAATTGGCCATCTAGAACTTCGTAGACCTCGTCGGCGGCGGCGCGATAGCCGCCCCAGCCGGCCAGTAGGCCGGAGATCAGCAACACGGCTACGAAAGCGGCGATGAGACGGACTTGAAGGGAATTCGTTGGGCCTGAATTCACTTAGGATTTTCGATCATGTAACCGATGCCGCGCAGGGTGAGAATGGCATTGCTACCCAACTTGCGGCGCAGGTGATGAATATGCACCTCCACGGTATTGCTTTCCACCCCCTCGCCCCAGCCATAGAGTGCGTCCTCCAGTTGGGCCTTGGAGAGCACTCGGCCCTGGTTGGTCATGAGCTTTTCCAGCAGGGCGTATTCCCGCGCCGACAAGCTGACCGGCTGGCCCACCAGCCAGCCCCGCCGGGCCTGGGTGTCGATCTCGATCGGGCCGGCGGTCAAGCGGTTGTGCGCCTGGCCACGGGCGCGCCGCGCTAGGGCGTGCAGGCGGGCGGCCAGCTCTTCGGTGTCCACCGGTTTGACCACGTAGTCGTCGGCGCCGGCGTTAAACCCATTCAGCTTGTCGCTTTTGGATTCGAGCGCGGTCAGGATCAGCACCGATAGATGGCGGCCGTTGCCGCGCAGGCGATGGAGCAGGCTCAGGCCACTCTCGCCGGGCAGGCCGAGGTCGAGCACCATGGCCTCGTATTCCTCGCCGTTCAGGGCCAGCCAGGCTGCGGCCGCGTCCTGGACCCAGTCCGGAGTGAAACCGAGCGAGCGCAGGCTGCTAGTCAGGCCATCGCCCAGTTGTGGGTCGTCTTCAACAATTAATATTCGCATGGCCGCCATTCTCTTAAGGTCCCCTTAAGCTGGCCTTAACACCATGATAAGGCAGCAGGAGGAATTGACGTTGCCGCGATGTTAACAAGGTGTCGGAGCAGCTACCGCTTTGGTGGCCATTTACATGAAGGAGAGTAAACATGAATAGGGTAATTTCATTCAGGTGGCTGCTGCTAGGGCTGCTCCTGCCGTTTTTCGGGTCGGCATTCGCCGAATCCGATAGTTATTCATCAAGTACCAACAGTTTAACCGCCAGTCCAATGGCCTTGACCTTGCAGGTTGGCAAGCAAGGCAGCGTTACGCTGAGCAACGTCCATGGCAGTCTGAAGGTTGAATCTTCAAACAAAAACGTCGCCACCGGGAAGATTTCCAGCGGCAAGCTGATCGTGACCGCCAAGGCCGTCGGCACGGCGACCATGAAGGTCAAGGATAGCCGTTCCAGCGTCAAGGTGACCGTGACGGTGACTCAGGCCGGAACAGTGGCTACCCTCTCGGCCAGCCCCATGGCGCTATCGTTGACGCCGAGCCAGAAGGCCACGGTGACCATCGCCAACGCCTCCGGCACCCTGTCATTCGCCGTGGCCAATACCGCGATCGCTACTGCGGCGCTGTCCGGCTCGACCCTGACCGTGACCGGCAAGGCCGCCGGCTCGACCCAGATCACCGTGCGCGACTCGAAGTATGCGGTGGTGATCGGCGTGACCGTTTCGAGCACCGCCACGCCGCCGCCGCCGACCGCCGGGGGTTCCTACACCCTGCTGGCCTGGAACAACCTGGGTATGCACTGCATGGACGGCAAGGATTATTCGATGTTCTCCATCCTGCCGCCGTACAACACCCTGAATGCCCAGTTGATCGACACAGTCAACAACAAGGTGGTCAGCCAGGGCGTGACCTTGACCTATGAGGCCATGGCCGATCCCTCGGGCTCGATCAATACCAGCTCCTCGACCAAGACCAACTTCTGGCAATACGCGCAGAGTCTGTTTGGTCTAGGCTCCCCATTGCCCCCGGATGTCGGCCTGACCGGCGTCAAGACGGCCTCGGCCACGCCCGCCCCGATGACCTACAACGCCACCCAGAAATGGTTCGAAGCCGAAGGCATCCCCATTACGCCTTATGACGACAGCGGCGCCAAGAACTACTACCCGATGGTGAAGGTGGTAGCTCGCGACAGTGCTGGCAATCAATTGGCCCAAGCGCGCGTGGTGCTGCCGGTGTCCGACGAGATGAGCTGCGTCAGTTGTCACGCCGCCAACTC